>Ga0302320_10003792_pt1 | contig 34743 bp, 35 predicted proteins | sample Bog_T0_3_FD_202130 | JGI IMG/M metagenome (GOLD analysis project Ga0302320, IMG submission 202130) | Peat permafrost microbial communities from Stordalen Mire near Abisko, Sweden - Bog_T0_3 | ecosystem: Environmental > Terrestrial > Soil > Wetlands > Peat | place: Sweden: Abisko, Stordalen Mire...
TGGGCCTTGGTGTGAATGAATACCCCAAGAGGGTAAACGCAATTAAATGGTTGGACGTGCCTCACCTCACCCACATCTGTCAGTTTTTCCCGTTCGACCCTCACCCGGCCTTCGGCCACCCTCTCCCGCTCCCGCAGGCGAGGGATTTGGCCCTCTCCCCTCCATCCGATGGAGCCGAGAGGGGAAAACACTCCCAGCGTCATTGGAATTTCTCGCGGCTGGGCGGGCCGTAGGCTATGGCTGCAACCCCGTTGGGGTTGGGGAAATATTGGTGGTGCTTGACCCAGGGTAGCGCGCCGCGCGCAACCCTGGGCTAAATGATGCAATCCCGTTGGGATAGGAAAATTCGCGTTCATTACAGTTCCCCAGCAAAGGCTTGGTGCAGCAGCGACTTTTTCAACGCGGCCAGCGCGGCCAGCTTGCGCTCGTAGAGGCTGCCAAGGCGTTGGGTTTCTTCACGCAAGTCTATAAGCGTGGAAACAATGGCTCGTTGCTCCAAAAGTGAGGTGGGGAAGGAAACGGCAACTTCGCCAATTTTCGTTGGCGATGTGTGACGAACCTTTACCCCAGATGCGCTATCGTGAATCTCTTTTCGCACGGCCTGCGTGTTGAACACATGGAAGAAAAATTCATTAGTCCACGGAACGCCTGCCTTCTTAGTGACGAGGCCAAGACGCTGGTTGTGAAGAAACTTGTTTGATTCGGGAATAAGGATGGGGCTTCCAAGTAAACCTGCTGCTTGCTCGGTCATTACCACCAACAAGTCGCCCTCGTTTAGCACATAGTCTCGTGGAATTTGGCCGGTGTAATACTTCTGCTTTTCACCACGGTCACGATAACCGCCTGACTCATAGAAATTGCCGGGCGTCAGAAGGACATAGTCGCCTTCGGTAGTAAAGTGTTCACTCTTGAACGGGAAACCATGCTTGATGTCGCACAATTCTGCAAATGGTTTTTCCACCCATCCCTTCCCGCGCTGGCTGAAAACGGATTGTAGATGACTTTCAAACAGGGCGCGGGCGTTTTGGAGGTTCTTTTCGGCGTTGGCCTTGGCCGTCACAATGCCCGCAAACGCTTCGTCCAGCAGGCCGACGATGCGCTGCTGTTCGGGGAGTGGTGGCAGGACGACAGGAAATTCGGTGATGTCGCGTTGATAGAGGTGAGGTGTTGTTGCGCCATTGAGTCGTGAGTTGACGATTTCTTGAAAGTAGGGACTGGAAAGGCAGCGATAAAGGAATTTTGGGTGAATGTCCTTCCCACTGCGGATGAGCAGTAGTGACGAGTTAATCGTGGTTTGGTCTGGAAGATCACCAACGATGCCAAGCTTCCCGATTCCTGCTCCATCCTTGCAAATCAACACGTCATCCCTTTGGAGCATGATTTCTGGACTTTCGATGTATCTCTCCTCGCTGATGTGGAACGCGTCACGGAAGTCCACATAGTCCCCATGGTTCAGTGAGTGAACGGACAGAAACAAAGGACCGCTTTTTGTGTATTCCTTGGCGGTCAAGCCACGCCAGCCAATTCGGCCTTTCAGTTCCGCCAACTCACCGAGTTGCTTCCTTTGCCACCCCTTCTTCATAATAGCGCCTTGATGTTCCCCAGCACTTCCGCGCTTTCGGCGTCCAGCGCGGCAATTTCCTCCATGATCTTCTTTGGGGTGCGATGCACAATTTCCTCCCCGCCATCCGGGTTCTTCACGGACAGGTCAAACATCTCCGGGTCAATGGTCTTGGCGTCCACACTCCATGACTTCGGAGATTTGGCAAAGGTCTTTTGCAGCTTGATGAACTCGGCCAGGTCGTCATCATTCAACGGGTTGGTCTTGCCCAGGTTGCGGCCGGGTTCAAGCTGGTAGTACCACACCTTGCGCGTGGGACTGCCTTTTTCAAAGAACAGCACCACGGTTTTCACGCCCGCGCCCTGAAACGTGCCGCCAGGACAGTCCAGCACGGTATGCAGGTTGCAGCTTTCCAGCAGCAGCTTCCGCAGGCTCACCGAGGCGTTGTCGGTGTTGGACAGGAATGTGTTCTTGATGACCACGCCGCCGCGCCCGCCCGCTTTTAGGATTTTGATGAAGTGTTGCAGGAACAGGAACGCCGTTTCCCCGGTGCGGATGGGGAAATTCTGCTGCACTTCCGGGCGCTCCTTGCCGCCGAAAGGCGGATTGGCCACGACCACGTCGTATCGGTCTTTTTCCTGAATGTCGGCCAGATTCTCCGTCAGCGTGTTGGTGTGGATGATGTTTGGTGCCTCGATGCCATGCAGAATCATGTTCATAATCCCAATGACATAGGCCAGCGACTTCTTTTCCTTCCCGTAAAACGTGCGCTCTTGCAGGATGCGGTCCTGCGCCGTGGTGCGCTTGGGATTGGTCCGCTTCAAATAGTCGAACGACTCGCACAAAAAGCCCGCCGACCCCAGCGCGCCGTCGTAGATGCGTTCGCCGATCTTGGGTGCCACCACCTGCACCACGGCGCGGCTAAGCGGGCGGGGGGTGTAATACTCCCCGCCGTTGCGCCCGGCGTTGCCCATGTTCTTGATCTTGGCCTCGTACAGGTGGGACAGCTCGTGCTTCTCGGTCTGTGACCGGAACCGCAGTCCGTCAATGTGGTCAATGATTTCGCGCAGGTTGTACCCGCTCTGGATGCGGTTTTTGATTTCCCCAAAGATTTCCCCGATCTTGTATTCAATGGTGTTCGGCCCGGTGGCCTTGACCTTGAACCCGTGCAGGTACGGGAACAGCTTGCGGTTGACGAAGTCCACCAGATCATCACCGGTCAACGCCCGGTTGTGGTCAAGCTGGCCGTCCTTGCCCTTGGGCGCGGCCCAGCTTTCCCACCGGTAGGGCTTGTCCAGGATGAAGGCGTATTTCTTGCCGTCCAGTTCCGCCTCGGTGGCCTTGTCCTGTTCCAGCGCGTCCAGGTATTTGAGGAACAGGAGCCAGGATGATTGCTCGGTGTAATCCAGTTCCGTCGTGCAGCCCGCCTCTTTCCACAGCACATCGTCTATATTTTTGAAGGCTTGCTCAAACATGGGCGTTGGTGGCGGGGCTGGAGGTGGTGATGCCGGGTTGGCGTTGATGGTGGCACAACCGCAAACACGATCTGCGGGTGGTGAAAATCAGAGGCATATTCCGCCAGCAGTCTTGCGCCACCGGCACACGGGCGCAAGCTGGAAAATTCACGTGGCGAATGCGCTGACGGGATTCTGCCGGGGTGTCCCGGAGAAAACCACTTCCGGCGCAAACATCAGAGGTGCAGTGCGTGAATTTGTCCGGGAAATCGCGGCCGAAGCCGGGGCCGCCGAGCGGGAGATCTCGCAACGTCCAGAACTGCTGCCGCTGCTCGGTTTGCCAGCCTTGCGCCGGGTGATGGCGGAGCAGGAACCGCTGACGCCGGCCGCCGGGCGGGTCATCCGTTTTGATTTTCATTTCACCCCGGAGGGCTGGCGCATTTCCGAAGCCAACAGTGATGTGCCCGGGGGCTTTAGCGAGGCCTCCTATTTTACCGGACTCCTGGCCGCGAATTATCCGCTCCTGAGACTCGCGGGAAATCCTGCCGAGACTTGGTGTGATGCGCTGGCGGCCTGCGCCGGTGCGGGTGGCCAGGTGGCATTGCTCTCCGCGCCACCGCTCCTGGAAGACCATCAGGTCATGGCTTTTCTAGCCATTCCCCTGCCGGGCGGACAAGCGATGCTCGATCCGCTCACGAACAGACCCGTGGCGGCGGTGAATGTGTTGCCGGTCATCAGCGCTCTGCGGCAGGGAGCGGAAGGGCTGGCCGGATTGCAGATGCCTTCGGCTGCGCCGCCGGCTTTTCTCCTGGACGCCAACCGGCAGGGCGACGGCCGCAATCCGGCGCCAGGGGAATTCGACAATCGCTCCGTATGCTTCACCACCGATTTTCCATCCGCAAATTTTTTGCTGGCACATGGATTTCGGCGGGCGCTGCTGGTTCACAAACGCCGGTCGGAACCGCAGCCAGACCTGTCCCAGGTGCTGCGCCGCTGGCAAGAAGGCGGCCTTGCGCTGGAGATCGTGGACGTTGATTCTCTGGCGCGGCCTGAGCGCTTCGAAATTGCGCGCCCCTCGTGGTATGGCGCGATGTTCCAGCGGGCGTTATTGGCCGCCGGCCTGCGCCGGGCGACGGGCGGCGGATTCGGCGCGTGGAAGCCGGAATCCTCGGCGGCCGGGTAGAGGTAGATAGAGAACCGGCAATTCTGGCCTTTCCAGCGCCGCTCGGTCGGAAGTATTCTATCCCGCGTTCGCATCGCAAAATAATTTATGACAACCTCCATAAAGAATATAATCGTGCTGCTGCTGGGCCTGAGCCTCATGGCGGCCACCGCGCAAACCAATTCGCTGACGCTGCCGCCGATTGCGCCGGGCCCGTTTAGGGCCGACTGGAGTTCGCTCACGAACTACCAGACGCCCGACTGGTTCCGCGACGCCAAGTTCGGCATCTGGGCGCACTGGGGTCCGCAGTGCGAACCGGAACATGGCGACTGGTACGCGCGCAGCATGTATCTCGAGGGGAGCGGCGATTACAAATCGCACCTGGTGGAATACGGCCATCCCTCCACCAACGGGTTCAAGGACGTGATTCACCAATGGAAGGCGGCGAACTTTGATCCCGACAAGCTGCTGGCTTTTTACCACGCGAACGGGGCGAAGTATTTCATGGCGCTCGCGAACCATCACGACAATTTCGACCTGTTCAATTCCAAGTACCAGCCGTGGAATGCCGTTGCCCTCGGGCCGCAAAAGGACCTGATCGGCGGCTGGGCCCGGGCCGCGCGCAAGCAGGGACTGCGTTTCGCCGTGAGCGTGCACTGCTCGCGCGCGTGGTCGTGGTATGAACCGGCGCAGGGCGCGGACAAGACCGGCCCGCTGGCGGGCGTGCCCTACGACGGCACGCTGACCCGGGCCGACGGAAAAGGGCTCTGGTGGGATGGCCTGGATCCGCAGGCGCTTTACGCGCAGAACCATCCGCCGGGCACGAAACTGGAATGGAGCTGGGATCCGGCCAAGGGCAGCAGCACGCCGGACGCCGAGTACATGGAAAAATTTTTCAAGCGTACGAAACAGCTTTGGGACGACTATCAGCCCGACCAGATTTATTTCGACGACAGCGTGCTGCCGTTCCACGGCGTCACGGACGAAATCGGCTTGAACCTCGCCGCGCACTTTTATAATTCCAGCATCCAGTTGCACGGGCGCAACGAGGCGGTGATGAATGCCAAGATGCTCGACGAAACGCAGCGCGAGGCGATGGTCTATGACATCGAACGCGGCAAGGCCGGGGGCATTTTGCCGCAGCCTTGGCAGACCGACACCTGCATCGGCTCGTGGCATTACGACCAGGCGATCTATCAACGGCATGGCTACAAGAGCGCGGCGAGCGTGGTGCGGATGCTCGCGGACATCGTGAGCAAGAACGGCAACCTCATGCTGAGCGTGCCGCTCCAGCGCGATGGCCAGCCGGACCGCGATGAGATCGAAATCGTCAAAAGCATCGGCGCCTGGCTGAAGCTCAACGGCGAGGCGATTTACGCGACGCGCCCGTGGAAGGTTTACGGCGAAGGGCCTTCGACGGCGGCGGCGGAGAAAGGCCGTTTCGGCGGCCAGACGGACGTGCAGAAGCAACCGTTCACCGGGGAAGACATCCGGTTTACACAGTCCAAGGACGGCAAGAAGCTCTACGCCATTGTGCTGGCGCTGCCGACCGAAGGGCAGGTCACCCTCAAATCGCTCGCCGCCAGCTCGGCGAATTGGCCGGGCAAAATTGGCAGCGTCCGGCAGTTGGGCGTTGGGGGCGGATTGAACTTCACCCGCGACGAACATGGTTTGCACATTACGCTGCCAAAAAATCAGCCCAGCCAGATCGCCCTCGCGCTGAGAATCCGAGCTTAAACATGTCCGCGCCCAAGCAGATCGTGGTCAGTGGCGGGTTCGACGATATCAAATCGCGCGACCTGCGTTTTCTCGAGGAAGCGTCCCAGCTGGGCGAACTCACGGTCTGGCTCTGGACGGATGCCCTGATCCGGCAGCAGGCCGGCCGAGCGCCGAAGTTCACGCTGGAGGAACGGCTTTATGTTTTGAACGCCGTCCGCTACGTCAGCCGCGTGGTTCCGCAGGCTGGAAAGATGGCGCCGGATTCGCTGCCGGAAATCCCCGGTCTGCGCCCGCAACTCTGGGCGGACGTGGAAGCCTCGGCCACTCCGGCGCGGGAACAGTTTTGTCGCGGGAACAATATGGCGTACCGGGTGTTTGCGGCCGGCGAGCTGGCGGGCTTTCCCGAACCGCCGCCGACGCCGTCCGCGGCCGGCCGCAAGAAGGTGGTGGCCACCGGCTGTTACGACTGGTTTCACTCCGGCCATGTTCGCTTCACCGAGGAGGCTTCCGCCTATGGCGATCTCTATGTCTGCCTGGGCAGCGATGCCAACGTGCGGCTGCTGAAAGGCGCCGGGCATCCGCTGCTGTCGGAGGCGGAGCGCCGCTACGTCGTGGGTTCCATCAAATACGTGAAGCAGGCGCTGATCACCACCGGTTCCGGGTGGGTGGATGCGGACCCGGAAATTCGGCGGCTGAAACCGGACATTTATGTCGTCAACGAAGACGGCGACAAGGGGGGCAAACGCGAGTATTGCCAGCAGTTGGGCATCGAATATCTCATCCTCAAGCGGGCGCCCGCGCCGGGTCTGCCTCCGCGCAGCAGCACTGATTTGCGCGGCTTTTGACCGAAAGGGAGCGAGACAAAATCCTTCAATCAGCGGTTTTGGCGGAACGAAAACCCAAGGCAGCTCCGAAGGCGTTCGAGGCCACGTTGGGCTGGATGATTCAATCCCGTTGGGATTGGTGCCGCGGATGGGGCGGGCCTGGAATTCTGACCACTCAGCCCTTCACGATTTCAGAAAATGAGTCGCCGGGATTCAGTGGAAAAACCTTCCCTTCCGCGCCGGGCAGCCGCATACTGGGTCATCAGGCCACGTTAAAATTAAGCGCGGCAAAATGTGCCAAGTTATGACCACTGAACGCGAGGTCACTTTCAAGTCCGGCTCATTGACCTTGGCCGGAACGTTGCGGCTGCCCGGCGCGGGCGGCCCCTGGCCCGCCGTCCTGCTCGTTCCCGGTTCCGGCCGGATTGACCGGGACGAAAACGCCGCCAAACTCCGCATCAACGCCTTTCATGACCTCGCCGTCCACCTTGCCGGGCAGGGCATCGCTTCGCTGCGCTACGACAAACGGGGGATGGGCGCCAGCGCAGGCAGTTACTGGGATGCGGGCTTGTTTGACAATGTCGCCGACGCCGGCGCGGCGCTGAACTGGCTGAAGTCACAGCCGGAAATTCGGCCGGACCAGGTCTTCCTGCTGGGCCACAGCGAAGGCGCCATCATCTCGACGCGTTTGGGCGGCACGGGCGCCGACGTGGCCGGCATCATTTTGCTGGCCGGTCCGGCGCGCAATGGCGAGGAAGTGCTGGCCGGTCAGGCCGGGCAAGTCCTCAAATGCATGCGCGGGCTGAACAAATGGCTGATCAAACTGTTTCGCATCAACGTACGGAAATCGCAGCAGAAGCATCTGGACAAGATCAAGGCCTCAACGAAAAACTGGTACCGGCTGCGGCTGGTGGTCAAAATCAATGCCAAGTGGTTCCGGGAATTCCTGGCCTACAATCCGGCCGAGGAGATGCCAAAAATCCAGGCGCCCGTGCTGGCGCTGACCGGCTCAAAGGACATTCAGGCGGACCCCGCCGACTTGGACGTGATGGCCGGCTCGATCAAAGCTCCGTTCGAGTCGCACGTGCTGCCCGACATCACACATCTGCTGCGATCCGAACTTGGCGCGCCAACGTTCTTTAATTACAAGCAGCAGATCAAACAGCCGGTGGCCCCCATCGTACTCCACGCCATTTCGGACTGGCTGCGGAAGAAAATCCCGCCCCCGTGAAGGGCGCGAGCCTGGCTGTGCAGCCCGTTGGGATTGGCGCCGCGATGACCGGGCCGCATCAACGCTTTCACACTGGAAGAGGCGTTCGGGCTTCGTCATTGGCCGTCCGTTTTTGCCCATTACCACGAGGAAGAACCTCCGCGGTTCATTTCCTATTCCTCAAAGCCGGCGGCGTTTCGGCGGCGTTGGCATAAAAGCAGCCGGTCCAAACCGGATAATCCGGGTTGCCTTGCTCGAATTCAATCCACACCGCCGCGCCAATCTGGGGTAGCGCAATGCCGATTTCTTTCGGCAATCCGCACGGCACACACGGCAGGGCCCAGATGCTGGGGATGGTGCCCAGCACGTCCGGCACTTGCGCCAGAATGCGTCCCAATTGCATCGGGTCAACATTGGTGATGACCACACCGCGATATTTGCCAAAAAATTGATTCATCTCTGGACGCCTCCGTTCGTATCGGTCCCCCCAAGGAAGCCCGAAAATAGCCCAGCGATTCATCGCTGGGTTTTTGCACACAAGATTCCCACAATCCCCGCCAGGGGCGAAAACCGTGGTCAAGGTGAGGTGAACGTTCCCTGATACAATCTGAAAAAGGAACCGTCGCTATATTCATACGCCGTGTACATGCCCTTGCCCTGGGCCGTGTAGGTCAACTGCAAATAATACGCCAGGGTCTCGCCCGTGGTGAGGGTGGATTCAAAAGTCAGAAACGCGCCCATCGGACCGAAATCCGTGGCGTTGAAGGTGCCGGAAACCGTGTCGCCGTTGGTCGGGTTCAGGACGTAGGTGCCGACTTTCGATAGATGGAGCACGCCGATGACCTTTTTGGCCTCGCTAATGGTGAACTGCAGCCCGCCCCAGGTGGTGGGCAACAGGCTGGTTACCCCGGTGGCAATCGAAAACGATCCGGTCTCCAAGTTGAAATAATTCGTATAAATGCCGGTGTCAAAGTTGGTGAAAAGGAAAGCCACGTCCACGGTGTTGCCATTTACGATGGGCGGGCCGTTGAACGAAAGCTGGGCCAGGATGAAGTTGGTGGAGATTTCCTGGTATTCATAGTGTCCAACCCCGGCATCGGCGTAATCGAAGGTGCTGTTGGTATCACTCCAGTTGAACATCGTGGCGCCAAAGCTGAGTTCAATTTGACTGCCGCCGAAAGGAAGCAGTTTAACCAGCGAGTTGGTCAGCGAAGGGGGCGCCCAAAACTGCTGTGCGGGCGCTTCACCCAGGAAATTGACGGTATTCGTCTTGGAAACGTTGCCAGCTGCATCCAGCGCGACCGCTTCCACGGTATTGTTGCCGGTATTCATGGGCAGGGAGGCGACCCAATTGCTGGTGCCGCTGGCGGTCACCCAATCACCCCCGTTGATCAGCACCTCCACGTCCGTCACGCCCACATTGTCGCTGGCGGTGCCCGCCACCTGGATGACCGTGTTGGTGTATTTGCCGCCGGCTTTGGGCGAGGTGATCGTGACCATGGGCGGGGTGATGTCCTTGAAATTGGCGGTGATGACCAGATTGCTCGCCATGGTGAACTTTACCGTCTCGCTACTGGTCATGCTGCCGCCGACATTCCAGAAGTAGAAGCCGAAGCCCTTGGCGGGCGTGGCGGTCATGGTGTAATGCCCGCCGACGGTGAGCAGCGAGTTGCTGTAGTCCGGCGAGACGGTGCCCTCGCCAACGATGTTCAACGTGAGGATGGCCCTGGGGACGTAGATGAGCGTGACGGTGTTGGTCTTGGACGCCACCCCGTTGGTGTCCACCGCGTAGGCGGCGATGCTGTTGCTGCCTGCGGTCAGGCTTATTTCCTCGTTCCAATTGGTATTGGAACGTTGGGCGGTATTCCACCCACCGTCATTATCAGAGACGAACACCCCGGAGATGCCCGCGCTGACCGGGGTGACGGTGCCGGTGACGGCATAGACGTCATTGCTCCATTTGGCGCCGGTCTTGGGGGCGGTGATGCTCACCAACGGGGGCGCGTAGATGTAGGTGATCGTGGCGGTGTTGGTCTCGGACGGCACCCCGTTGGTGTCCACGGCATAGGCGGAAAAAGTATTGTTGCCCAAGGCCAGAATGATTTGCGCTTTCCAAGTGGCGTTGGACCGGGTGGCGGGGGTCCAGCCGCCTGCATTGACAGAAACGAACACATTGGCGATGCCCGCGCTGCCTTTGGTGACGGTGCCGGCGGCGCTATAAACCTCGTTGCTCCATTTGGCGCCCGTCTTGGGGGCCGTGACGGTCAGGCTCGGCGGTTTTACCGGGGCCGCAAACATTGAGGTGGCCAGCATCATGGCCGAGATCACGAGGGTGGCCGGTGATAGATACAGGTTTTTAACGCAGGTTTTCATAAGTCGGATGATTTTCGCGGCGATCAAGGTTTCATTTGTGATTAAGGATCTCCCATCTGGTTTACAGCCAACCACCAAAGTGAGTCCGGTTCGCAATTTTCCGGCTGATACACAGCTTAAGCAAGTCTTTTTGACTGATTTCTGGCTGAATATTGAATATTTTCATTCCCGCTCACCCCGGCGGCCAAGCCAGGTGGCGTCCGCCTAGAATATGGCAGTGCAGGTGCGGCACAGTTTCCCCGCCGTCCGGACCATTGTTGATCACCAGCCGGTAGCCGCTTTCTTTCAACCCCGCTTGCTCCGCCACTTCCGCCGCCTTGAGCAGCAGATGGCCGAGCAGCTTGTGGTCGTCCGGGGTGGCCTCAGCCATGCGCGTCAGGGCTCGTTTGGGAAAAATAAGGACGTGCGTCGGCGCCTGCGGATTGATATCGCGGATCGCCAGGACCAGCTCGTCCTCATACACAATCTGCGCGGGGATTTCGCGCGCCGCGATCTTTTCAAACAAGGTTTTGCTCACGGGAAATAGTTGACACGAATTTCACAAGTTTGCACTAATTCTTTTTTCTGCCGCCCGTCAATCGCCTCCTGTTACCCCGTCACGCTTCACGCATCACGCTTCATTCCACCACCAGTGCGCACCCGGTGGGCGCGGTCTCGTTTTGCGCGGTCTCAGCGGTCAGGCAGCCGCGCAGGTACTCCACGATTTGATCCTGCAACTGCTCGCAGCGGCTGGTCCAGCGGCGCGTGCCGGCCAGTTGTTTGACGCAGCCGCGCAGGCCGCGAAAACGCACCATGCGCGGCGAGGCGCGGAGCCGGATGCGCAGTTCATCGCGCAGGCGCGGAAAGAAAAACAGCTCCAGGCAGCCGCCGGTTTCGCTCGCGAGCTGGCCCAGGTCCGCGTCGCTGATTTCACCCGGCGCGCCGCCGGGCGAATGCGCATGGATGCTGTAGCCGAGATGGTTCAGCGCTTTTTCGAGCGCCAGGGAAAATTCCCCGATAGTCACGGTTTCGCGGGCCAGCTCGGTCTTGAAATAATGGAACACGCTGGCGGCGGCGTGCCGCAGCGTTTCGGGCTCCAGCTGGCTGTTGACCTCGCCCACGACTTCCACGGCGATCATATCCGCCGAGCAGGGGATGCTCTCCCCGTTGTTGAGCTGGAAAACCAGGCAGTTGCTGTGCAATGCAATCATCGGGCGGCCTCCAGTTTGCGGACTTCCTGCACAAAATCCGTGGCTTCTTGAAACCGGCGATAAACGCTGGCGAAACGCACATACGCCACGGAATCAATCTCGCGCAAACCGTCCATGACCATGGTGCCAACAAATTCGCCGGGCACCTCGGTCTCGAACTTGGCCGTGACCGTGGCAATGATATGGTCCACGAGGTCTTCCATTGCCTTGGGTGTGACGGGACGTTTTTGGCAGGCTTTGCGGATGCCGGAGAGCAGTTTTTCGCGGGAGAATTCCTCATGCCGCCCATCCCGTTTCAAGACCATCAGCCCTTCGTGCTCCACTTCCTCGTAGGTGGTGAAACGATAATTGCACGCGGAACATTCGCGACGGCGTCGGATGGTCGCGCCTTCACGAGAGGCGCGTGAGTCGATGACTTTGTCATCCTGACAACCGCACTTGGGGCAACGCATAAAACCACTGCTTATTGTGGCTGGATCTTTTTACCATACAAAGCTTTGGGGTGTCAAGCGTGGTTTTGATTCAATCGCCCAGGTGAATCTGGCCGGTGATGTTGTGCGGTTTCCGGAATTAGGCGGAAACGAGCGGAATGGGCCGGAAAATCAGCGGGTTATGAGCCTTCCACCCCTAAAGCGCACAGAACCAAAAGCACTCGGATGAACATGGCCGGAACGCAGCGAATATCTTGCAAAAGCCCAATAAAAGCAGCCATCCACCCCCAAAGCGCACAGAATCAGCGACACTCGAAAGGGGGTGGAAGGTGGAAGGCTGTTGTGCGCTTTTCAGATGGTGGGTGGAAGGCTGATCCGGCCATGCAAGCCTCGGTTAAGGCGGCATTAAACACACGTTCAGGCGTCTATAAAGGCCAGTCGAGTCCGGCCTGCCCACACTACCAACAGCGCGGTTTGCGGACCATCGGCGGGGCGGCGGCAGCCAGGTAAATAAAAAGGCCGGCCAGGGCGGGCCGGCGCGGATTGGTTCAGTTGCGCGCCGGTCCAAAAGGCACCATGTCACCCGCGCGAAATTTGAAAACGGAACCGGCCTCCAGCGGCTTGCCGCTTTGCGTTGAATGAATCCGGCAATGCAGCCAGCCATTGCGCGTTTTCCCGACCACGGAAAACACCACATTGGCCGGATGCAAATCTTTCCCGATGACAAGTGGAGCATTCATTCTGCAACCCCTTTCCATCCGGCGAGCTTCTCGTGCTGTTGCGCGATCACGCCTTTGAGATAAAGATCAGGCACCGAAAACCCCTCTGCTTGAGAATAGTTTACATCCTGGATCAGCAGCGGTTCAAACACGTCATAATGTGCCAGGCAGGTCTGTAACAGTGCGCGTAACGTGGCCCCTGACGGTGGCTTAGTGGATGTTCCCCCGAAAGGGTTGCAACGCTTATCCCAAATCCGCCCGGCGATGGTCTTCACCATTTCGGATTCCGTTTTGGACAGGCCGATTTTAAACCAGATGTTTCCTTCAACCCAATGGCCGTCACATTGCATTTTGGCGGGTTGTGCTGCGGGCTTGGATTTGCCAGGGGATTTTTTCACGATGCCACCCCCCTTCCTACAAATGAACATTCCCGCAAACTGACAATCTTGAATTCAGCGGGGATTTTGGCTTGTGAGGACGGGCGTTTTTTGCCACCGTGAGGGCGGACTTGGACTGTGTTTTTCATAACAGACTTGCATTGTTCGGGTCTTTCGGCTCTGGCGGTGTATCAGCACCGCCAGGGCGTTTTATTTTTGACGCTCTTGCTGCTCGACCCATCGCAGCAACCGAAGCGTGGTTTCACCAGACGGATCACATTTCCCGCCCAGCCATTCACTTAAACGAGACTGAGGAACTTCTAATGTCTCCGCGAGTTTCGCTTTCGTGCCCTTGGCGGCAACCAAACGACTCACGCGCGCTAGGAGTCTTTGAATCTCGGATTTCACGCCCTCAACTTTACGCATTTCGGAAGTGCCAGTCAAATCTTCTTTCCCGTTATTTTTGACTTCTCCATCTGGCGGCTCAAATAGAATATCGCGCAACCAACGAACTTTTTCCATGGGAACCGCCGCTAGATTTGTTTCGTCGAACGATTTGAATGTGATCGCGCAACACACCAATGCGCGGCTCAAATAGAGCCGCCAGAGGTCGCTCGGCTTGATCTGACGCAGCTTGGCCGTTTCATCAAGTAAGTGGAAATGGCGCTCATAGATGACCTTTAGAAGGTTGACGGCCACGTCCCATCCATCAGCATCGGAAGGTTCAATCCGCGGATAGAAGGGCGAGTGCTTAACCAATTCGCGGTATCGGCTTCCCAACACATCGTTAAAAGCTTTGCTGAACAGGGTGCCAGAGCTAATGTGAAGCCTAGCCGGTTCAGAAAACAAGTCCATGCATTGGCGAATGGAAATTTTTTCATCGAACGTCTTCCAATCGCCAGCCCCGGCAATGTTCCCTGGCAAGGCAGCGTGTAGCGCATCATGGCGGCCGGTGGCCAGCCACTCCTCAGAAATAATGAACTGCCGACAAAAGCGCAAGGCTGGCTCGAATGGCAGTGGTGTGCGCCCCGTTTCATAATTTGCGAGCGTGCTTCGGTCGAGTCCGATTTCCTTAGCGCAAGCTGCCTGAGTGATCTTGAGTACGCCTTCTCGTGTCTTGCGCAGCCGCTCGCAAATCTCCAACTCTTCATTTGGCAACCGTGGTTTCCTCACCCCGAATGCTCGCACGCCCCCCAAAAAAAATCTACAACTTTCCCCTTGAATAATACACGCCGTATGTGTAACGTAGTCGAAACATGACTACGACGACGGTAAAATCTGCCCCAGTGGATGCGCTCCGAATTGAGATGATCATCCGCAACCTGGGGATTGCTGCTTTGGCGGAGGCATGCGGAGTCTCCTCGACATCGCTGTCGGACCAATTCTCAAAAGACTTCCCGAGCCGCCGGCTTCGCCTGGTCATTGAGACTGTTATAGGAATGCCGATTTGGTCCAGCCGGGAAGAATTCGACGCCCGCCAGGCTCTTGCGCAGCGTTGCGGTTTTGACCCGTTCACCGTCCCCGAATCCAAAGTCCGAAAATACGCGGCCGGGCTGAGGGTTCATGGCCTGCGCTCCCACCGACGCAAGGCGTCATTGATTTCGTTGCTGCAACGCCATTTTGCAGCAAATCCCAACCCGACATACCCCCAATGAAAATTGAACTGCCAAACGACTTGCGCGAGGAGGTTCAACGCGTAAAGGCCGCCCTGATTGCGTCCCAGGCCAGGGCGCGCCTGGCACCGTTTCCAAGTGGCCACTTGGCCGAATCCGCCGCCACTTTAGGCAAGGTCATGGATTTTTACCTGGCGGCAGTCGAGCGATGCTACGCCGAAACGAACGCGGAGTTTTACCGGGATTGGCCGCTGGCCATGGAGGCCGCTCGCAACACGCCGGCGTACCGGGCCGTGCTGGGAATGCGCATCACGGCCCATCGAAAAATTACGGAGGAGGCCACCGTAGGGAACATCCAACTGTTTTGCGAAACTTTCGAGAAAGCTCTGGGCGGGCTCGTCAATCTGAACGACGCGCCGCCAATTAAACCCACAACCCCCGCCCCAACAAAATGATCCTATGATAAACCCGATCCAAGACGCGATAAACAAACAAGCCCGCGAAGCTCGCAGCGCTGAACAGGAAGCCGCGCTCAAAACGTTTGACACCCCGGCGCCGCCACCCCGAAAAAAGGTTGCCTCGCTCGAATCGTTGCTCCAGGCTTATGACAAGGCTGTCGCTCTGGGCGATGAGACCAAAACACTGAAACCCCGCCTGGAGGCTGAGATTGCTTCATCCCTCGACACCGGCGACGCGCTGAACGAAAACGTCGCGCATGGCATCCAGATCAAGCGTACGCAGTTGGAATTGGTGCCCGTTAAACTCGAACAAATCCGCGTGCGGCTGGATGATCTGACGAAGGCCATCCAAGTCGCGTTTGATGAGCGTTTCATTGCTTGGGACCGGCAGTTCAGTCACTTGCGAGGCGTTATCCACAAGCATCTCGGTGGTTTCCTCCGCCCGCTATTAGCTGAGGATTACACCGTCGAGTTAATGATCGGGCGCTTGGTGGATCATACCAAGCTCATGCGACGCCACATTGGCGAGAAACATTACATCGAGCAACGCAAGGCCCAGGGCGATGTGGTGGGCATGGCGCGCGAATTGATGAAGCGGGAGACGGAGGCGGCCGCGATCCTGGCTGAGGCTGAAAAACTGGTCGCTTCCACCGCCAAGGAATAGAAGCTTGTGAAGGCCACTATCCTCAATCGCGAATTCCAGCACCCTGCCGACGGCTGGTATCAAATCGAAGTACCCGGGGAGCATCCTAACCAATCAGCCGGACTGGTGCAGGTGATTGACGGGCAGGCCGTGAAAAGCATCGTCAACCGCTTCAACCAGGAGGCGGACGATTATGCGGCGCGCACCGGACGGACGTTTCCCGGACTAGCGGTCGATATTGAGCACTTTCACCTTCAACCCGACAAGGAGACGCGCGCGTATGGATGGCTCATGAGGCTGGAAAACCGCAATGGCGTGCCATTTGGCAAAATCCAGTGGACGGCGACTGGCCAGCCCGCTGTTGACGGCGGCGATTACCGTTTTTTCAGCACTGAATACAATTCCAAGGATTTTCAGATTTTAAATTCCGGGCAAACTCCGGCACGTGTGCGCCCGATGCGGTTGGCTGGCCTGACACTTACCAACGAGCCAAACAACAAAGGGGGAAGCCCCATCACGAACCGGGAAAATTACGGCAGTCACGGCACGAAGGCAGCATGGGAAGCGGCCGAAGCGGAGAATACGCGCCACATTGAGGCAAACAAAGCCGCCACCCAGGCCGCCGATGCGCAACTCAAGGATGCTATCGAGGGGCAAGCAGCGGTCCTCTCGCCGCTGGAAATATTCTGCCAGACCGTCAAGAGTGTGATGGAAGCAGCTACCAAGTCCGGCCATCAAATGATGTCCCTGCCAGAAGCGTGGACCTATGCGCAGACTAAATTTCCGGACATCTACGCCGCCGCATTTGGCGTTGGCACCGCCGCCGATACTGCGCAGGCAGCCAAACAAGTCACCGCACTGGCAAACCGTATTGGCGCGCTGGCGGGCAAGCCTTTTGATTTCGGCTGGCAGTTTGTGCGTGAGGAATTGCCGCAGATTTTCAACCGCATGACGGTGGCGCCGGGGCGGATTCAAAATCGCGCCTGGTACACTGACCCGAAATTCACCGCACAGAGAGCGGCGAAGGTCTTCAACCGCCTCGTTCGGGCAGAATCCGCCGTGACAGGCGCACCCCAAGCCCAAGCTTTGAAGATCATCCGGACGCGTCATCCGGGCATTTCCGGCCTGGCAGAGGGCAGATACACGCCACATGACGCATTGACCACGGAGCCGGGCATTTCTGCACTGATGTCTGAAAAATGAATGCCGCCAATAACAATTTTGCCAGCGCACTGTTTCGCGGCCAGTCGGGTTTAACGAATTCGGAACCCGGCGGACGTTTTCAATCGCTGGCTGGTGGCGGGCGCTTGATGGCCCGCCACGATCTTTTGCCCGCACGGGTTCGCGCAGGCCGGTTCGTCAGCGGCGTGCAGGCGACTGCACGCCAGCCGATTTCCTTTTCCCGCCTCGCGCGGGCCAGCAAAGGCCAAGCTGTTTCTTGGCGTGCACACGTTGCAAGCGGGGGGAAATTCCCCCCGCCTGCAACCTGACCAGATGTCCATGCCGAAACAGCGTCATAAATCCTTCCCCGCCTGGCAAGTCGAGCGCGCCAAGTTTTACCAGCGCGCCTGTCTGACCATCAAAGCCGCCATACACTGCGGCGATCCGGTTGGTCGGTCCATCCGCCGCATTGCCTGGCGTTACGCTGGCCGCCGATTCAAGTCCGATTCCTCGCGCCGATTGGCCATGTCGCCCAAGTCGCTGCGCCGCTTTTGGGACGCTTGGAATCAGGGCGGCGAGCAACCGGCGGCGTTCGCACTGCATTACCGGCCGCACCGCCGCTTCATCCCCGCGCCGGTCTTGGTTCGCTTCGCTGAATTTTGCGCAAGCCATCCCCGGCGTTCGGTGGCAGCCGCCTGGAAAGCCTTTAGGGCGCACGACGGCCGCGCCGGCAAGTCGCTGAACATGTCGGACTTTTTGCTAAGAAAATACTTCCCGGTTGCCTCGTTTTATCTGATGCAGGCCGAATTGAAGGCCATCGCCGCCGCGCAAACGCGGTTGGCGCAATTCAAACTGGCCGCCCTCGTGGAAATCCGCCGCCGCCTGGCGAATTACCCGCGGAGGCGCCGCGGGGAAGGAAAACTGAACTGACTATGCAAGCCGCCCTGGTCAAAATTGACGTAGCCGCCGCCGTCTTGGGCAAGTCGGCCCCGCAAGTGTTTGACCTGGTGGAAGGCGGCAGCCTGTCCGAAGCCGGCTTATTATGGGTCTTCAATTTCGCGCGCAACCTAGCAGGAAGGCGGCGCGATCTGCGCGTGTGGCTTCCAGAATTGAAAGCGCGCGTTGCCGGCCAGCCGCGCCAGTACCACAGCCAGGACATTCGCCGGACCTTGGATCAAATCCTGCCAGGCGGCCGCCAACGATTCAATGCCGGCGACGTGGATGGCCTTTTCCAGATCCGGCACCGCACGCGCCTTGACTATGGCGACGAGTTGCCAGGCAACCGGGTTGCCGGTCGGACCGTCTATGGCCGCGCCGCCCTGGAATCGTTCCTTGCCCGGCGCTGGATCGGTGCGGCTATCGGGAGGGCTGGAAAATGACCAAAACCACCAAACCCAATTCCCCCGCCACAGCGTCCGAGCCGGGCCGTGAGCCCGGAAGTAGCGCAATTTTGAAATACCCCCCTCAGCGGGCCATTAAATCACTTTTAAGAGGGGTCTGGCGCGTGTGCTTCAATAACCAAGAGCGTTGCAAAAGCCGTTTTCGGGGTATGGACGGTTTTCGGACCGAAAAAGCCATCCTCTCGGCCAAACCACTAACCCACCAGTTGCGCCATGTCTGATAACAGCCAAGAGTTTAAAATCTTAATCACTGGCGACGCTTCCAGCCTTGTCGGCGCTGCCGGGCAGGCCGCCGACGCCACCAAGACCGCTTATGCCAGACCAAGATAAAGCCCTCCAAATCGGAATCAACATCACCAAGACTGGGGAAGGCGGCACCGAAGCCAAAGCCGACTTGAAGGGAGTTACCGATGCCGCCGGCGAAGCCGGGCGCGGAACCGAAAAACTAGCGGATGGAATGAACGAAGGCGCCGCCGCCGCTGAGAAAGCCGCAATCCCCCATCGCGAATTACGTCACGTCCTCTCCGACATCGGCAACACTGTGGCCCCCGGCGCCGGCCGTGCGCTTGGTGAACTTGCATTCGGACCACTCGGCGCGGCCCTGGCTTTGCTTTCAGTATTTGAATCTGTCAAAAAATCGCTTGAAGACGCATCCACGGCCGCCGACACCCTGTCCACTTCCCTAGCAATGCCAGACACTTCAGGCATTAATGGAGTCAAGACCGCATGGGATGACGCCACGAAAGCCTATGGTGAATATGTCGCCAAGCTGGCCACGGCCGGCAAAGACAACGATCCCATAAAAACCGAGATCGAACGCGCCAAGGAACTCACGCTCGCCCGGCTGGAGGCGCAAAAGAAAATCGAGGAAGCGATGGGGGATAAGGCCGGCGCAGAATACACACAGCGGAGCATTGACCTGACCAAAGGCAGCAGCAGCCTGATTGCTGAACAGGACGCCCGCGAAAAAGCCCAGTCTAAACTTGAAGCAGACTCCGCCGCCAGAGCCAATGAAGCCCGCGCCGCCGACAAAAAATTTGCCGACGATCAAGCCAAGCTCAAATCCGACCGGGAAGCAACCGACCCCAACTCGGCAGCCGGCAAGGCGCTCCAAAAGAAAATTGACGCTGCCGCCGACAAGGTTGACGCCGCCACGAGCTCACCAGACGAAACGATCAGTTACGCGGGCGGCCCGGCCGTTGACCGCCGCAAGGAAAAAGCTCAAGCCATCTCCGACGCCCAGGCAGAACTGTCCGCAGCCCAGCGCGAACTCGACAACCGCAAGAAAGAGCAGTCGCAACTCGAATCTGACGAGTCTCTGCGCGTCGCGCAAAAATCCGCCGCCGACGCGGCCGCCACTGCGGCGGATGACGCCTCCGAAAAAAACAAGGGGCGCCTGACCCAGCTCCCCGGCGAAATCAAGCAAGACACCGCAACCGAAGCCATCAAGCAACATTCGGACAAGGTGGTAGAGATTCTGAACACGCATGGCGGCGCACTAAATGAAACACTTGCTCAACTCGCGGCAGAAACCGGCAAGACCCAGCAGCAGACGCTGAACATTGTCGAGAGCATTTTGGACGGGCATTTCACCGCGCAGCGGCGCATTGCCCAGCTTGAAGCGCAATTGGCCAGCTCGCGCGGTTGGCAGGGTGGCCAAGGCTGAAAAATGAACTTCACCGCCGCACAATTCGCGACCGCACTGGGCATTTCGCCACAAGCCGTGAGGCAGCAATTACGCGGCATCGCCCCGGCCGGCGTTCAGGTGGTAAGCGGCAACGAAACCGCAGCCTGGGAGATTTCGCAATTGCCAGCGAGTTTGCGCCAGCGCCTGAAAACCGAAGCCCATGGGCAACACTGCCGCAACGTGGAAAGTTTGCTCGCCATGCCGCGCCGGCCATATCAGCCGGAAATCCCGCTGGACAAAATTTGCGATGCTGACTTGCAGACGGCCAGCAAACTGCGCGACGCTCTGCGGCCCTGGCTGATCCGGCAACACGATGCGGCTTTGTCCGCCGCTGAAATGGAGGCGCACGGCGTGGAAGACTACCGGCGCGTTTTCGGCAATACGGTTTCCGCGCGCTACTGGCGCGAGATGTTTACCCGCACAATCCAACGCGACGGCGGCGCGGAGCAATGGAATCGGCTGGAAATTTACCTCCCCGGCCGCGTGAAGCAACAGGACGCGCCGGCCGATGTTGTTTCGGCGGCGCTGGCGGAAGACTTCGAGGACATGGAAAACCTCATTGCCGCTTGTGTCAATCCGCACAATCCCAGCCTAGCCGAGCGTGCAGGCGTCTGGACTCTGGCGCTGAACAAAATGGCGGAACTTGTCAGCGCCGGCCAGCCGGAGAAATCCGCCAGCCGCCGAGTGCGCCAGTTTCTATTCGCCCGCGCCAAGTTCATTGCCCCGACGCGCAACGCGCTGCGCATGGCCTTTGAACGCAAGCGCGACCAATGGCAGCGCGACAATCCCCAATCGCTGGCCGATGGGCGCCAGGGCAACGGCAACCGCTTTGAATATCTCCGCGAAGACATCCGGCGTTTGCGGCATTCAGCGGTTTTGAAAAACGGCGGCCGGATTGATTCGGCGTGGCGCGAAGAATATCCGCATTTGAGCGAATCCACGCGCCAGCGTCATCCGCACTCGCGCAAATGCCCGCGCGCCCTTTATCAGCTCGTGAACCGGGCAAAGGTGGATGCCCTATTCGCGCGGGTGCAAGGCCGACGCCACCTGCGCAAAATGGTGGGCAGTGTCACGCGCAACTCTGACGGCATTCCCGCAATGGCGCGCTGGGTGGTGGATGATTGGACCAGCAACGTGGAAGTCGCTTTCACGAATCGCGATGGCACCGTTTCCCTGATCCAGCCGCAGATTATCACCGTGATGGATTTTGCCAGCCGCAAATGGGTTGGCTGGAGCATGTCCAATGACAAAGCCCCGACCGCTGAACTGGTATGCGCGGCCATCCTGGACGGATTCCGCCGGCATGGCGTCCCGCACAAGCTATTTGTCGAAAACGGTTTTGTGTTCGGAAAATCTCTGAACGTCAACGGCAAGGAGGATGAACAAGGCCGCACTGTGGTGGCCGGCCTGGCGCAATACGGCTGCGCGATCCGGCACTTTGACAAGATGAGTCCCACCAGCAAGGGCGAGCTGGAAAAATCGTTTGATATGTTCCAGCGCCTGATGGAACGCCATCCCGGTTATACGGGCCGGCTGCAAATGCTGGATGCGTCCGACGATCTAAAGCGCGAGCAACGGCTGATCCGAGCCAACAAAGTGGATGCGAAAAAGTTCCGCTATACATTTGGCGAATTTTCCCGTGTCATTCAGGATTTAATCGCCCAGTTCAACGCCACCCCGCAACACGGCCACCTGAAAGGGCTTTCTCCGGATGAAGCTTTCGAGGCCATGAAGGACGCGACGAATCCGCCGATTCAGTTCAACAATCAACTTTACTGGATGCTGGCCAATGAACGCTACCGCGTGCCAGTCGGCGCCGGCGGCGTTACCTTCCGCCACTACGGTCGCAAAATCCAGGTGCGCGGCGGCGAGCTTCCGCAGCATGTCGGCCAAGAGCTTTGGGCGCTGGTGGATCGCGCGGATGATTCAATGGTCACTTTTATGAGTCTGGACTATCGCAAAACATTCACGGTGGAAGTCTGCCGGCAGCCATCGGCGGATGAAGCGCAAATCGTAACCGGCGGCAGTATCCTGGCTAGCGAACTGCAAAAAATCGGCCAGCACATGCGCGCCGTGGGTGATGATTTGAAGGACTTGGCCGGCGAGTTTGGCAATCCTCGCCATGATCTTCTGGCCAAATATCGCGGCGAGTCTTCCGCCCTGGCCGGTGTCGCCGATAGCGCCACGCGCCGCGTGATTCTAAACGGGCGGGTGGAAACCAGCGCGGACCAGATGCAAGCGCAGCGCCAAGCCATCACGGCGAAGCGCCGGCAAAACACCGCGAATAAATCCAAGGCCACCCGAATGGGCATTCCCGCCGTCCTGGCCGATGATGACGATCAAACCCGCCGCGCCCTAGAATTGCTTGGCGATACGCCGCCGGCGCCGCCCGCAACCGTGAAGGAAACCGAATGAGCACAAACATGAAAAACACAGAATTTGCCAGCGTGCGCGGAGTCAGCGCCGTAGTGGTTTCACTGCGCGCCGCCGGGTTGCTCACTGCCGCCAAGCGCGATTTCATTTGGTATCTGCAGGGGCTTTCCCTAAAGGATGGAGGCTTGCAGCGCGTCGCGCGCGAACTGGTGGAAATGTTCCCGGATCGGCTTGGCACGCCCGCGCAACTTTGCCGCGAACAGGCGCTAATCTCGCGCCCGCGCGAGAGCAGCCCGTTTGGCGAGCGCTACGGCTACACGACGCCGCCTTCAATTGAACAATTCATCACGGAACTTTGCACCAATCCCAAGGTGCAATTTTCGCTGCCTGGCGTTGACGCAATGGCCGATGAACTTGAAATAGAGCTGGCCACCGAAAACAACTTCGACCTCGCCCCTGGTGATTTCAAGCGTGCGGAGCTGGTTTATTTCCGCGACATCATTGGCGCGCTGCTGGAATATCGCGCCCGCCAGGCGAAGCAAACCCGCGAGAATTTCCACCTTACAGCCATCGGCAAAAAAATCGCTGAAACGCTGGATTATTCACTGACCAGCCGCAGTATGGTGTTGCTGGATGGCCTTGAGGGACGCGGCAAAACGGAAGCCGTCAAAGCATGGTGCGAACTTCATTGCGGCCAGGCGCGGCTTGTCAGTCTCAAAGGCGTGACAAATAAAACCGCCGTCTTTCGGGAAATCGCTTTCGCCCTGGGCATCACTTACGCCTATGGCCGCACCGGGCCGGAAATGCAATCGCGCATTGAAGACGTGCTGGACCGATCCAAGCTAATGCTGGTGATTGACGAGGCGCATTTTCTCTTTAACCAGACCCGCCAAATGACCGCCCGCCCTGAAATGATTGACTGGCTCGACACGGCCGCCGGCAATCGCGGCGTCCCTGTGGCGCTGGTGACAACGCCGCAGTTCATCGCGTGCATGGCCCGCGCCAAGAATCAAGTTGAATGGAATTTCAACCAGTTCCGCCGGCGCGTAAAACGCTGGGTGACACTCCCGGAAAAAAACAGCGAATCCGACATCGCCGCCGTGGCCCGCAAGGTGTTTCACAGCGCCAGTGAATCAGTCATCAAAAAGGTCGTTGGCTACGCTCTATTGAGCAAGCGCGACCTTTCCGCTGTGGGCGACGTTGCCGCCGAAATCCGCGCCATGATCGGCATGGAGGATTTGGGCAAGGCAACCGTTGAGCACGTCCATCGCGCCATTACGGAATATTTGATTCCCAGCGACCAGGCTTTTCGGGTTTCACTGGACGCCGCCGAATCCGCGCAACGCAAAACCAGCCGCCGCCCCGCGCCGGCGCCGCTTCCGATCCTGGCCGATGAATCTGACCAAGCGGACAGGACCAGCGCGCCGGCCGCCGCCCAAAGCGAGCAGCCGCCCCACCTGGCACATACGCGCGGCAGCCTGACTATGCCGGCGCGTGGTGCGGTCCATCCGGCGGCGATTCGAGGCAGTGTTGAGGCCGTCTTAACGGCGGATTAAACCCCGATTTTTCCCGGTTTAACCGGGCTGGCAAACTGGGCTTGTTTTACGCCACCAAAATGGCGCGTGACTTCTTTTGTCTCGAAAGTTGGAACAGTTGCGGAAAAAAAGCGCACAGAATCACTGTTCTTTTACACAGGCAAATGCCCAGGGAGCGGGTGGCGTGCACGAATCCCTCGTCCAGCGGCACCGTGCGGAGCCGGCCGGTAGCCTCGGCCAGTGGGACGCTTTCCACGAACCGGCCATTGTGCGCCACCATCCGGCCAAAGCGGCCTTCGGTGATCAGCTCGACCGCCTTGGCCCCGAACAAAGTGCAGAGCACGCGGTCCATGAACGTGGGGCTGCCGCCGCGCTGCAAGTGGCCGAGCACCATCGCGCGGGTTTCCTTGCCGGTGCGCTTCTCGATTTCCGCTGCCACCACCGCGCCGATGCCGCCCAGCCGCGCTTCGCGATTGAGTTCCTGCGCGCTGGTCATCGTGTAATCGCCGCCCGCCGGTTTTGCGCCCTCCGCGGCCACGACCAGGGTGAAATGTTTTCCCTTTTTTTCCCGCGCCATTACCGCCTCGCAAACGGTTTCGTAGCGAAAAGGAATTTCCGGAATCAGGATGACATCCGCGCCGCCCGCCATGCCCGCGTAAATGGCGATCCAGCCCGCGTAGCGGCCCATGACTTCAAGCACCATCACACGGTTATGGCTTTCGGCGGTGGTGTGCAGGCGATCCAGCGCATCCGTGGCGCAGGCCACGGCCGAATCAAACCCGAAGGTGATCGTGGTGGCGGCCAGATCGTTGTCAATGGTCTTGGGCACGCCCACGATGGGAATGCCGGCCTCATGCATCTGTTGCGCAATGGTGAGCGACCCGTCGCCGCCCACGGATACCAGCGCGGAAATGCCGAGCATTTCCATGCCGCGCCTGGTTTCGTCCATCAATTCCTTGGGCAATTGCCGGGTTTCCCCGTGGCCGGTCTTGGCGGAGAACCGCCCGCGATTGGCCGTGCCCAGGATGGTGCCGCCGCGCACCAGCAGGCCGTCGAGCGCCTTGTAATCCAGCAGGCGATAATTCTGCGGCTCCAGCAGGCCGTCGTAGCCGCCGATTATCCCGATCGTTTCCCAGCCGCGTTGGGCGGCGGTCTTGGCCACAGCGCGGATCACGGCATTCAAGCCGGGACAGTCGCCGCCGCCGGTAACAATGCCAATCTTCATTTTGTCAGACTATGGTATCGGCGGAATATCGCAGGACTTGAACGGTATCAAAAACCCACCACGCACCCGCGGTCCACCGACTCCTGCGCCTTCAGGCACATCCGCACGGACCACTGGCCGTCTTGGCCGGTCGCCGCCAGCGCGCTGCCGCCGCGGACCGCCCGGGACACCACCTGGATCTGCTCCGCCAGTTCATACACTTCGCCCGTCAGTCTGGTGATCGGGATTTCCTTGAGGTTTTCGCCCTCGGAATAGCGCAGCGAAAAAGCGGGATGAAAGGTGCGATCAAACGCGCCGCTCCAAGTGGCCCAGAGGGAGCCGCGCGTGCCGGTGATTTTGGCCACTTGATGATGTTCAAAGGCGCCCAGGGTTTGCGAAATCACGGCGTAGGCGCCGCGCGGAAAGTTGACGATGGCGCTGAAATTGTCCTGCAACTCCGGATGCTCCGGCCGCCGGGCGTTGGCCCGGGCATAAACGCTTTGCGGATTTCCCAGCGACGAAAAATACCAGCGCGCCAGGTCAAAGAAATGAATCGGCTCCTCCAGAATCCAGTTGCCCACCCGCGCAATATCGTAGCGCCAGCCGCCCGCCCCCTGCCGGTAGGGATTGCGCCACAGCTCGATGAGCGCGTATTGCGGTTCGCCAATGGCGCCGGCCTCGATCATTTCCTTCACCTTGCCCCACAGCGATGACAGCCGGAATTCGTGTCCAATCGCCAACAGCCGCCGCTGCTCGCCGGCCAGCTTGATCAGTTCGTCACAATGCGCCAGATTCGCCGCCATGGGCTTTTCCAGCAATAGATGTTTGCCCGCGCGCAACACCGCCGAGCCGGCTTCATAATGCAGGTCGGTGGGCAGCACCACATCCACCACCTCAAGGTCCGGGTGCGCCAGCAGTTCGCGATAATCGCTGACGATCTGGACCGTGGGATGGCTGGCTCGCGCTTCCGATTGCGCGGCGGGAGAGCGCGCCGCAATGACCGCCAGTTCCGCTTCCCCGCATTCCGAAATGGCCCGCGCATGATGCTTGCCCCAGGCCCCGTAGCCAATCAGTCCAAAACGAACTTTTTTCATAAGTAACTCGGCTCAACCAGTAGCTATGCCATTGAACGACCAGGAACTGAGCCACCCCGACTTGTGACGTTGACCGCATGGCGGAACTAGTTGGGGCACCGGCGGAGGGCTCCAGGAGTTCCTGAATATGCCGCCTCGATGGGGCTTGAACGGTTTCGGTGCTGGTGACTACAAAGATTTCACGCCGACGGCGTTTGGGATTCTCACTCCGCACCCCCAGACTGGAATTAGCCACGCATGCGTTGTTTTGCTCATATCTGTGTTCATCTGCGTCCATCTGTGGTTGCATTGCACCGTCCCGGCTTAGTCAAGTTTCCAAGGCGGACGGAAATTCCGGGTGAGCATGCGCGCGGCTTCCGGGTCGCCCAGAATTTTCTCGGATTTCACGTCCCACTTGAGTTCGCGTCCGGTCAGCATCGAGATGAGTCCGAGATGGCCGGGAATCGTGGAGTGATGAGCGGTGTCCACCGGCGTGATCGTGGGCTGGCGCGATTTGACACAGGCCAGGAAATTGCCGTGATGATCATTCGATTGGTAGAGCTTGGTCTTCCGCAATTCCTCCGGCATCTGTTTCCAGCCCGCCCATTCCGCGTTGGAGGCGTTGAAAGCGCCGCGATCCACGTGTACCCAGCCGTCCGTGCCAATCCATTTGGTGCCGGGCTGGATGTCCGGGTGTCCGCCGGCAATCGTCATGTCTATGCCGCGAGGATACTTGAGTTCGACCCGATAGACTTTAGCCGCATCCCAAACTCCGCCTTTGGGCGGAAATTCTCCGTGACCTGCCACTTCCGAGGGCCCGGAGTTGTCGAAGTCACATCCCCAATGCGCAATATCGCAATGGTGGCCCACCCAGTCCATCAATTGTCCGCCGCCGAAGTCGTAGTTCCATCGCCAATGTCGGTGCAGACGGGCGCGGATATAAGGGATCATTTGCGCGGGACCCACCCAAAGATCGTAATCCAGTTCCGGCGGCGGCTCCGTGGGCAGCAGGTGATCCTTCTCGGTCACCTCGGCGTTGTTGTAGTCCTTGGGCAGGCCGACTTCCACCCGCTGGATGGTCCCGATCAGGCCGTTCCGGACAATTTCGGCCGCCTTGTGGAAGGTTTTTACCGAGCGTTGCCAGGAACCCGTCTGCCAGATGCAGTGGTGTTTATGAACTGCATGCACAATCGCTTGTTGCTCGGCGATGGTATGGGCCAGGGGTTTTTCCCCATAAATATCTTTCTTCTGCCGCGCCGCCTCCACGGCGGCCATGGCGTGCCAATGGTCCGGCAACGCGATCATCACCGCATCAATGTCCTTTCGCGCCAGCAGGTCGCGGTAATCATGGTACGGCTTGCAATCCTGGTTGCCATAATTCTCATTGACGATATCGACCAGCGCCCCCAGCCGGTTCTTGTCCACGTCACAGGCGGCGACGACTTGGCAATCAGCCTCGCTCAAGAACGATTTGGTGTTGCCCGTGCCCATGTTTCCGCATCCGATCACGCCCAGCGTGATCCGGTTTGAGGCGGCCACGGAGCCAGCCAATCCGAGCGCGTGGCCCGGCACCAAAACCGGCAACGCCAGCGCCGCCCCGGCGCGGACCATAAACCGCCGCCGGCTCATTCCCTCCGCCCCGCCGGAGGACCCGTGATGGATTGTGGAAGCTTGCTTCATTGCGCGATAAATCTGTGATTTTTTGCGACGACTTTCAAGGTGGATCGGCAGTCGCGGCGTTTACTTCGCCAGTTCAGCGGCGGTCGCCTGGAAGTATTTCACGCACCCGGCAATTTCCGGAACCGAATTGGACCAGTGATATTCATACTCGACATAAAATGCGCCGTGAAAATGCTGCCGCTGCAATTCCGCCATCATGCCTTTGACGTTGCCCTGGCCCGTGCCCCAAGGGACATCATGCATCTTTCTGGCGCCATTCGGCGGGGGCGGCCCGGCGTTGGGATCATCCGGCACGAGATCCTTGAAGTGCAGGCAGATGACACGCCCGTCGAGTTTCTTCAGGCATTCCACCGGGTCAAGACCCGAGCGCATCCAATGGCCCACGTCCGCGCACGCCCCCATCAGGGGTGTCCGCCCCTTCACGGCGGCCAGCACGGTATCGGGATTCCAGTAATGGCTCGGCCGGGGGTGATCGTGAATGGCGACCTTGATGTTGTATTCCTGGCACAGCTTTTCCACGATGTCCAGAGCGTCGGGGCCGGGTTCGGCCACAATGGTGTCCACCCCGAGTTTCTTGGCAAACTCAAACGCCTTGCGGCTTTCGGCCTCATTCGGCGGCAGCGGCACAATGCCCAGGTTGATAATCTGGATTCCGGCGGCCTCGCATTTTTTGCGAATGAATTGCAGTTGTTCATCGGTGAGGTCGGTCACCTTGACGGTGGTTTTGCTGTCCACCTTGATATTGCCGGAAAGGCCAAGGTACTTGATGCCCAGCGCGGCGGTCTTGTCAATCGCCTCCGAAATCGGGTAAAGCCGGAACGAATAGGGAGTAATGGCCAGTTGCCAGCCAAGGTCGTCGCAGGCGGGGCAATTTGTTTGCAACCGGGCGGTGTCCAGCGCGCTGCCGGTCAGCGCCGAACCCAGAGCTAGCAGCGTGAACAGTCTGGCTTTCATTGGCATGATATTACTTCGAGGCGGGGTTGCGTCCGTTCAATTTCCGAATCGCGAGGCGGATGATGTTTTGGCTGGGTTCAACGCTGCAATTATCTATTCCAGAATAAAGCACACGCAAGCGAAATGTTCTTTGCCGTTTGACCCTGGAAGGGCCCCGGACCTTAGCCTGACACGCCAGTGTCTGGCAAGGCCGGCAAAAGTGAATCCGTCCTGAAGCGACGACGGAAGCGGGTTAAGTAGCCAAAGGGCCTGTTGGCCAAATACCATTTCGCGGAAAAATGCAATATCTTCCCCCACTAGTTGCAGCTTGCAATGCCTGGGGGATTCGCGCCTTGCGTTTTGCAATCAGAATCAGAAACGCCAGCGGCCGCGCGGGAATCAAATCGTGCGAAATGCGTTCGGATTCCAGACTAATCCCGGCAAAGAATGCACCTTTTAATTGGCCTTTTCCACCTTCTGGCTGTCGGTTTCACGCAACGGAGCCTGCGGACCACCGTACCAAATCTCCCTTGGCCCGCATTATGCAACCGAGTTCGCCTGAGGATTTGAAACCAGGTTGGAATTTGAGGCTGACCACATAAATAATGATGAAAACAAAAACTGCAATCTCACTGGCGAGTGTGCTGCTTTCCTTCGGACTGACTGGCTGCAACACATTTCACTACACGGCTCTTCCAGCAGTGGGTCCGGATCCAACTGCCCAAGCCGAAGCCCAACGGCATGGACACCTCGCGGTTTATACGGCCTGTGCAAGCCCGGCCGGCAGCCAGCCCGCGCCGCAGCCGGCATGCACGGACTACACCATATTCCTCGATGATTCGTGGTTCTGCGAGCGGGTGCATAATTCACGCAGCGCGGCCCATGCGTCACCCAAGTTGGTAAAACTGGAGCCCGGAACCTATGATATTTCCGCGCAGGCGAGCGATGCCAAGGGCGGCACTTTCGCCGTCGTGATGCCGGTCGTCATCCAGGCGGGCCACACGACCAAAGTGTATCTTGATGGCGAATGGCGGCCCGGCGACCTTGGCCGTGACGCTCAACTTGTACGGTTACCCACGGGAGAACCGGTCGGATGGAGCGCCGGTAAGTAAATAATACCACGGGCGACCGGTTGGAGGTAGGAGGCAGCCAATGCCTCAGCTCCGCTTTTCCTCTTTCCGCCTTCTATTTTCTGGGGTGTGAGACAGAATTCTTCGATCGGCGGTTTCTGCCTATTTTTCCGCGAATTGGTATCTAGACGACGAGGCGCTTAGGTTGCTTGACCCGATTCGGTCGTCCCTTCAGGACGAATTCACTTTTGCCGCGTTACCAGACACTGGCGTGTCTGGCTAATATCCGGAGCCCTTCCAGGGCCAAGCAATGCCCGCGAAGAATTCTGTCTCACACCCTATTTTCTGCTTTCTGCTTATCGGTGGTTGACATGGACCAAAAACGGGGTTTAATGGAGAAACATTTATTGATATTGTGTTCACGATATGAATGCCAGACGTCCCCGGCTGCGATCCACCATCATCAACGAGGCTGAAATCAAGGCGACCCTCTCCCCGGCGGACAGGGTCGGGATGGGGGCGGGCGCCATTCATTCTCATTTCCCCCTGGGGCTCATGGGGAGCCTCCACGGCCTTTTGCCGCGCATTGGGACCATGAACCAGAGCCAATCCAGAGCCTCGGTATTCCCAGGACGCGGCACCCGTTTCTCCCTCTCCTCGGGGGAGAGGTGCCAAGCCCAGGTTCGGCCTGGGGTGAGGACGGGCGTTATTCATACTCGCTTCTCTCCCGGATTCATGGAGGGGCCGAGGGCGAGGCGCCTCGTTTTACCGTTATGAACCCGCCGCTGACCCACCAGGAAATTCTGCGCTGGCTCCGCGAAACCGACGCGGCCCGGCTGGCCGAATTGTGGCGGCGCGCCGACGAAACCCGCCGCCGCCACGTCGGCGACGCTGTGCATTTGCGCGGCGTGGTGGAACTCTCCAATTACTGCGCGCGCCAATGCGCCTACTGCGGCTTGCGTGCTGGCAACCTCCAGCTCGCGCGTTACCGGATGCTGGCCAGCGAGATCCTGCAAGCCGCCCGCCAGGCGGTGAAATTTGGCTATGGCACTGTGGTCCTGCAAAGCGGCGAGGACCAGGGCCTGACCTCCGCTTGGCTGGCGGATATCATCCGGCAGATCAAGCGCGAGACGACGCTGGCCGTGACGCTGAGCCTCGGCGAACGGCCGCTTCGCGAGCTGGCAGCCTGGCGCGCAGCCGGGGCCGACCGTTACCTGCTGCGTTTCGAGACTTCGGATCGCCATTTGTTCGATGAGATTCACCCGCCCATGGGAAAGCGCAAGAGCGACCGGATCGCCCTTTTGCGGCAGTTGCAGGACCTCGGCTATGAAGTTGGCAGCGGCATCATGGTGGGCCTCCCCGGCCAGACCTATGCCAGCGTGGCCGACGACATCGCCCTCTTTCGCGAACTCGATCTGGACCTGATCGGCCTCGCGCCGTTTATTCCGCATCCGGGCACTCCCTTGGGCAGCGGCTTCCAAATCTTCCCGCCGGTGAACGGTGAGCAGGTGCCCAACCATGAACAGATGGTCTATAAAGCCATAGCGCTCACCCGGCTGGTGCGGCCCGACGCGAATATCCCGGTGACCACCGCCCTGGCCACGATCAATAGAAAAAACGGCCGCGAACTCGGCTGGCAACGCGGCGCAAACCTCTTCATGCCCAATTTGACGCCCTTGAAATACCGCCGCCTTTACGAGATTTACCCCGCCAAGGCGTGCATTGCGGAACCCGACGTCAATTGTCTCGGCTGTTTGAACCTCCGCGTCCAGGAGATAGGCCGGCATCTCGGGCAGGGACCGGGCGGCCGCTGGAGCCGCGACTTGCCACCCGCACAGCCGTGAACTGCCGAGGAGTGTCGGCGGCAGCGGATGGCCGAGGAATGTTGGGCAAAGGCATGCCGAAAACCTCATTCCCCATAAGAGTCAGCCCATCTCCTCAATCAACCTGAAATGCTCATAAAAATATTCTGTCTTCACCGAGAGCAGATACTGCTTGTAGCGAGGCGTGGCGCTTATGTCGGGGGGAACCAGACTGTCATGCAATTCCTCATAGCGGACTGGCAGAAAACTCACAATTGCTGTCTGGGGATCGGTGGCCGCAGTCATAAGGCGAACCCGTTCGCCAGCGGAAAGTTTGCCCGACCCGCTGAAGGTGATGGGCGCTGTGAAGAGATACTGAATCTGCGCATCGCAGGAGTCAATGACCTCCCAGAGCTGGCCTTTACGAAGGGCTGGTGATGATTCGTTCATGTGCGAAATGGCTTGGCGATCCGCGCCGGGTAAACGAGGTCAGCCGCGAAAACGGATGGACCGGGGCAGAGGGCGATGGTCCAGAAATTTTTCAGGCGCTGTGTTCATTCGATAAAAACCTATTGCTTCTTGCGATTGTAGGTCACGAGATAGAGCTTTGTGCCGGCACGGGTCTCGAACTCTGTGGGGCGTTTCGTACCGGCCAGTTCGTAGCAAATGCGAAGCGTGGCACCTGTGAGCTCGTAGATTGCGGGGATGGTCTTTCCCTTGTTCGGTCCTTCTGTGCCGCTAATAGTCATGCCTTTGGGCCTGATGGTGGAATCAATGGTATAAGTGCCCCGATCGGGTTCCTCTCCGACAAAGACTTCATATTTGCCGCCATCCAGTTTGAGGCTGATGACCTTCAAGACAGCGTCGCTCACTGGCTGTCCGGCAAACTCGGCCTTGACCGGCAGCCAAGTCCCCTGAAGTGCCTTGGCATCGTCAGGCTGGTCGGCAGCAAGCGTCGTCAGCGAAACCGCAATAGCAAGATAGAGGGCCAACGACGTCCATGACCTGAGCCGAGAAAAGGGGTCAGGCTTTAGTTTTGTGCGTTTTCTTAGCATGGATAAGGGAAAAGGGGTCATCTCGATGAGTTCAGGCATCCGTCCGGCTCCGACTACGGCGAGGTGGTTAGGCGGTAACATCAATATCCTGTCTGCTCGTGAACAAGCTGGCCATCCACAAATACGCGATATGTCTGTGGACGAAAGCCGCCGAAAAGCTGCGGACGCTCTTTCTCAAGCACGACTTTGTGTGGCTCGGTCTGGCCAACTAAAAACTCGTAGCGACGCCTCGTGCGAAAGCTAAAATGAGTAGAAGGTGAAAATAGACTCTGCTTTGCGACTCGCTTGCCATCCACCTTCGTCTCCATCGAGCCGGTGAGTGCATTGCGGAAAAAGGCCAGGTGTGATTTCTCTTTATCGCCAATCTCAAGTGTGAATCTCATGAATGCTCCTGACGCTCGATGCTGCCTAACGACCCACGACGCCGATTCTCGGCATTGACCGCGTAGCGGAATCGAAAGCGCCTTCGGCGGACGGCTCCAGAAAATTGTTAGGCCAAAGACTTGTCACGAGGCATTGTGGAGAGGTTTTACGGTGACTGACTTCACGGTAACTGTGGAACCATTCGCGGGGAAAACCGAAACGTATCGGTTGATTTGTGAGTAATCGCCGCTATGCAATAACCGAAGTTGGCCATCCACATAAATGGCCTGCCCTGATGGGGTGACTTTCCATCGGATAGTCACAAACTTATCCGGCGGAATATAACCTGCACCAGCCTGATGCTGGCCGTCGGCTGGGCCGCCATCCACTCGCAACTGCGTCTTATCATCCTCCCAATTAAAAACAACTTGGTCGGCAGCGTAAGACATCCGAAGATTCGTGGAGTCAGTCTTGGCAACGATTGTGATCTCTACCGGTGGTCGGTATGTTTGTGACGTGGTAAATTTGGCGTCGCCTGTGAGGACGGTGGGCTTGGAGCATCCCGCAAATACCACAATCGCAGCAAGAAAAATGCAGTTTCTGATTTTCATTTTTGGTGCGTGATAGTTTTGGCCTAACTGTGATTGAACAACTGGCCATGCACGGGCGACTTTTGCAATCCTCTTGCTACCATGCAAGTGTCAGTTCTCACTTTTTAAAGTTCCGACGAATAGGCCAGAATCCTTCCGCCGCCGTCAACCAGTTTAAATAGTGAGAACTGACACTTGCCCATGGCTCCAGAAATGGTTAGGCATCGGGTTTGTCATGCCTTTTGGTAACTAAAAAAATCGTCCACATCTGTAGCCCACTAAGCACAATAAATAATCCGAAAATCTTCAAATCCTCGCTTGAGTCGTAAGGAATCCAGACCTCTCCGATAATCTGGTGCTCTTTGTCTGTGACGGGCAGATGACGCCCCGGCATTATGAAAATCAACGAACGAAGGAAAAGGCAAATCGCGACAACAAATATCAAAACCGATGTCGCTCTCAATAATTTATAGGAAATTGAGCTCATGCTAGATGCCTAACTTGTTAATATACAACTGGCCGAGCACGCTGTCAGGCACGCATGACTTTTGCAAACTTCTTGATCTCACGCGTTTATGAAAACGCGCCTGCGAATTTCTGTCCAAGATTTTGAAAGAAACAAAAACCTCAAAATGCAACTTTCCCGGGTCCCCTTCGCCCGCAGCCACCAGTTTTGCGTCAAAATGAACGGCCAGCCATGGCCGAAGGATGGCCGGCCCGTTTTCCTTAAGCGCCGGCTGACCGCCCTCCGCGTGTCCTTGGCGAAGTCCACCAACTGACCACGAGATCACGAGATCACAAAGCCCACCCCGTCGGAAAGCCGGTGAAGACACAAACTCCGCACATGCACCCCGGCTGACCAAAAGTGCATTTTCACACTCGGCTTGAATTGTCCCAACACTGTCTGCTTCGATTGAAGCACCGCGACGCTATCAGTTCAAGGCGTTTTTGAGGCCTTACTGAGGAGTCATTTATATAGACTACACCCGAGAGACTTGGTATAATGCGCGACATGGCAACCATTGATGGCCGGAAACTAGAACACAATACGCTGGAACATATTCGTATCCAGGCGGTTCGGCG
>Ga0302320_10003794_pt1 | contig 34728 bp, 25 predicted proteins | sample Bog_T0_3_FD_202130 | JGI IMG/M metagenome (GOLD analysis project Ga0302320, IMG submission 202130) | Peat permafrost microbial communities from Stordalen Mire near Abisko, Sweden - Bog_T0_3 | ecosystem: Environmental > Terrestrial > Soil > Wetlands > Peat | place: Sweden: Abisko, Stordalen Mire...
CCGGGACTGGGGCACTTCCTGCTTGGCCGCAAATGGCGGGCGCTGATTCTTTTCGGCTCGATCGTGATCATGTTCCTGCTTGGGGTTGCCATGCAGGGAGAGTTTTTCGTTACCAATTCCGGATCTTATCTCCAGACTCTTGGCTATTACGGTGAGCTATGCGTTGGCCTGTCTATGCCGGCAGCGCGATTTTTCGGATATTCGGGCGGCAATCCGCTCTTTGTGAGCGCTGACTTCGGTACAGCGTATCTGGTGGCGGCGGGCATGCTGAACGCCCTCTCGATTCTCGATACGTTCGACATCGCCCTGGGCCGCAAGCCCTAAGAGCACTGACGAGTGGCGAGTGACAAGTGACGAGCCAGCACGACCCGAAGATCGAAACGCATAAATATGAGGTGAGTTTAGAATTGAGAGTGGTGTTTTGGCTCGCTCGTCGCTCGTCACTTTTCACTCGTCACTAGGTTTTCATATGGCCATTTCACATTTCCCCGCGATGATATTGTTTTCATTTCTGGTCTCCGTTGTGTTCGGAGTTCTTAGCAAAAACACGCCGCGCGAGCGGTTTGGTTATGGTGCCAAGGTGTTTGCTGCTTTCGTTGGGGTGGCGCTGGTCCTTGGCTTGATCATGTACCGCGTACCTTAAGTCCCCTGTATCTTAAATCCCCTGACAAAATCCCCCATCTCGCCCATCTCGCCTTGACTTCGCCGCAATCCGGCCTTAGAGTAGCCCTCACTGCAAGAGGTATCGTCCGCCCAGCGACAGTTCCTCGCGAGGTGCAGCGCACTTCCCTGATGCAGAGGCCGCAGACATGATTCTCCTGGCAAGCACATCGTCGTTTGTAACCTTCCTGGCAATTGCCGTATTCGGTTTCATCTTTGTGGTGGCCAGTTCCATCCTTGGTGATGTTTTCGATCATGGTGATTTTGGCCACGACGCGGACGGTCATGGAGGGGGCCCGAGCCTGTTCAGCAGCCGCATCTTGAGTGTCTTTGTGACCGCGTTTGGAGCCTTTGGGGCCATTGGCATTCACCTTGGTTACGGCGTGGGCGTCAGCACGGCCATGGGTTTTGGCGGCGGCGTGCTCTTCGCCGGGGTCATCTACGCTTTCGCCAGTTTTCTTTACAGCCAACAGGCTTCCAGCCATGTTCGAACGAGCGACCTTGTGGGAAACACCGCGCAGGTGAGCGTTGCCATCCCCAAAGGCGGCGTGGGACAGGTGCGGTGCACACTTGGCGACACCGTTGTTGAGAAGGTAGCCCGCGCTTCGAGTGACCAGGAAATTCCGGTCAACACACTGGTGAAGATCCAGAATCTTGTCGGAGATGTTGTTGTAGTGGATCGCGCCGAGTAGGCGCCCTTCGACTTGAGTAGTACCAGAGCAAGAAGAGCTTCCGTAGTCGGGAATTCAAGATCGGCCATTTTTCTTTTGGAGGATGCTGATGCCTTTTCCGCCCTTCGTCATCATGCTGGCAGCAATCGCTGCCATTGCGCTGCTCATTGCCATTTCCCGTTTTGCCAAGAACTACATCAAGGTGCCGCCCAACGCGGTGGCCATTTTCAGCGGGCGCAAACACCATTTGCCAGACGGCCGTGTGGTGGGTTATCGCATGGTGCGCGGCGGTGCGGCGTTTCGCTGGCCGCTGCTTGAACAGGTGGATTACCTTTCGCTCAACGTTATTACCATCCCCCTTGAAATCAAGCGCGCCTACACGCAGCAGGGCGTCCCTATTTCCGTCAAGGCCGTGGCTAATGTGAAGATCAAGGGCGATGACATTTCGCTCTCCGCCGCTGCGGAACGTTTCTTGGGCATGTCGCATGACACCATTCAAGCCGTGATCTTCCAAACGCTGGAGGGCCACCTGCGGTCGATCCTGGGGACTCTGACCGTGGAAGAGGTGAATAGTGACCGCTCCAGCTTTGCCCAGAAACTGACCTCGGAAGCAGCCCTGGATCTTGAGCGCATGGGCATTGGCGTGGACGTTCTAACCATTCAGGACATCAGCGACGAAGAAGGTTACCTCGATGCGCTGGGTAAGAAGCGCACCGCGGAGGTCAAGCGCGACGGGACCATCGGCGAGGCGGAAGCCACTCGGGATGCCAAGATCAGATCGGCCCTTGCGATGCAGGAGGGCGAGAAGGCCAAGTTTGATGCGGATGCCAACATCTCCAACGCGTCGCGTGATTTCGCGGTAAGACAGGCGCAATACCAGGCCGAAATCGAAATGGAAAAAGCCAAGTCAGCCCAGGCCGGGCCCTTGGCGGAGGCGAAAGCAAAGCAGGCGGTGGTGGCGGAACAAGTGCGGGTGGAGAAGACCCGCACCCAGGAACAGATCGGCCTGCAAGAGCAGGAGGTTTTGCGCAAGCAAAAAGAGCTTGAGGCGACGGTGATCAAGCCAGCCGAGGCTGACCGGCAGGCGGCAATTGTGCGCGCCGAGGCCAAGAAGCAGGCGGCAATTCTGGAGGCCGAGGGCCAGAAGGCAACGCAGATCGCCCTTGCGGAGGCCCAGCAGGAAAAATTGAAGCAGGAAGGCTTTGGCCGTGCCGCCGCAGTGGAAGCGGAAGGGCGTGCCGAAGCTTCCAAGGTCGAGGCCATGGGATTGGCGCAGGCGCGTGCCATCGAAGCCCAGGGCGTGGCGGAAGCGCAGGCCATCCTGAAGAAGGCGGAAGCTTGGCGGCAGTTTAACGACGCGGCCAAATTGCAAACTTTATTGGAGAAACTACCCGCGGTCCTGCAAGCATCGGCAGGAATTTTTGGCGCAGTGGCGGCGCCGCTTGGTAATATTGATAAAGTCGTCGTGATTGAACAGGGCAACGGATCGTCTGGGAATGGAACAGGTGGAATAGGCCGCATCGCGCAAGCGGGGCCGGCGCTGGTCTTTGGCTTGCTTCAGCAGTTGCAGGCTCTGGGACTGGATATTCCCTCCGTGTTGGCGCAACTTGGTCTGGATGACAAGTTGGCTTCCACGGTGAAGCCAGTTGCGACCAGTGTGGAAGAAGGCGGGGATAAGAAGTAATCGCGCCTTCATTTCACGTGCTTCCTTTTGCGTGTTCATCACCCGGCACAATTTACAAAAAGGAAGTACCTATGCCGCTGATGCAGCTTTCATCCACCTTGCGCGAGCCGGAGACAGACGTCCTGGCAATTCATTGCAGTGATTACCGTTTTCACGCCGGGTATCAGGAGTTTTTGAACAACAAGTTGAACCTCGATGGGAATTACGACCTGCTGGCGATACCCGGCGGTCCGCAATGCCTCACGCTGGTGGAATACCTGCCAAAGTTCTCCTGGTCAGGTTTAAAATGGTTCCGCTTTCTAGTCGATGCGCACAGCGTGAAGCGGCTGATTTTGTTTCAGCACCAGGATTGTGCGTGGTACAGAACGATTCCGTTGCACCTGCACTCCGCCCCGGAGCCGCGCCTGCGCCAGGAAGAAGATCTGCGGCGGGCTAGGGCGGCGCTGGCAAAAGAGCGGCCCCACCTCAGCATAGAACTTTACTACGCGGGTTGGGATGCCACCAAACATATCACCATTGAAAGCGTGAAGATCTGATGCCAACTTACCCACAGATTGCGTGGCAGGGCGCCATGGCATTGCTGATGGGTTTATTAATTGGCCTTGAGCGGGAGCACTCACAACGCGAGAATGAACCGCTCTTCGCCGGCGTTCGCACCTTTCCCCTGATTGTTTTGTGCGGTTACCTTTCCGGCCTGCTGACCAAGGCAGGCTTTGCCTGGGTGCTTCCGGTGGCGCTGGCAGGCACGTGCGCCATCGTGGTGGCGGCTTACATCGCGTCGGCGGATGGCGGCCACAAGGGCGCTACCACAGAGTTCGTGGCCATCCTGGCCTTCATTTTTGGCGCGCTCACAGCCCTGGGCTTCATTATTCCCGCTGCAACCTTCGCGGTGGTCACCACCCTTCTGCTCTCCATTAAAGCTCCCCTGCATCATCTTGCGCAGAGAATTCGGGAAGAGGAGCTTTACGCCGTTCTCAAGTTCGGAATTGTCAGCGTGATTGTGCTGCCGCTGCTTCCCAATCGCACCTACGGTCCCTTCCAGGTCCTGAACCCGCGGATTATCTGGTGGATGGTGGTTTTGATTTCCGCCGTCAGCATGGTGGGATATGTGCTGATGCGGTTACTGGGAGCGCGGCAAGGCGTGGCCGTGACCGGCGCATTGGGCGGTCTCGCTTCCAGCACCGCGGTCACCTTCGGCCTTTCCCAAAAGGCCCGCGAGGCTGCGGATGCACTGGCGAAATACTTCGCGCTGGGTATTGTAATCGCTTCGACAATAATGTTCTTTCGGCAGTTGCTGCTGACTTTCGTGATTGATCCCGGACTGGCGCGAACTCTGATTTTGCCCGCGATTCTTCCCGTTGCAATCGGCATCGCCGCGGGAATTTACCTCTGGAGGCAAAGAGGTTCCGAACAGGAAGCGGCCCTGCAGGTGAAGAATCCCATGGAACTCTGGAGCGCCATCAAGTTTGGACTGCTTTTCGCCGCGGTGTTACTGGTTTCTCGCGCCGCGTATCAATACTTTGGCGCTTCTGGTATCTATGCGGCAGGTGCAATTTCGGGAATGGCGGACGTGGACGCCATCACGATCTCGGCCGCAGGTCTGTCACAGCAAGGAGTATTGGCGCGAAACACCGCCGGCGCAGCGATCCTGCTGGCGGGGGCAATGAACACCCTGGTAAAGGGTGGCATTGCCGCGGTGGTTGGCGGCCCGGCGCTGCGGCGGGTTATTCTGCCCATTTTTGCCGCAATGGCCCTGGGCGCAGTTGCGGCCTGCATCATTGCCGCCCGCGCGTAAGGTAACCTCCGGCAGTCCATCATTCCAACGCAAAATGGAGAAAGCCTGAACAACCCGTAATTTCTTTGTCGAACCACTCATCGAAGGACGTACCCATGCGAAAACTGCTGCTGATTGTTTCCCTGTTATTCCTCAGCGTGCCGCTGCACGCCGCGGGCACACTGGATATCTACTTCATCGACGTGGATGGCGGGCAATCCACCCTTTACGTCTCTCCATCCGGAGAATCGATGTTGGTGGATACAGGCTGGCCGGGATTCAATGGACGCGACGCGACGCGCATTGTGGCCGTCGCCAAGGCGGCGGGAGTGACGCGGCTCAATTACGTGGTCATTACCCATTTCCACGTCGATCATGTGGGGGGTGTGCCGCAGCTCGCGGAGTTGATGCCCATCGGCACCTTTGTGGATCATGGGCAGAGCATCGAAACCGGGAAGGCGGCTGACGATCTCTACCACTCCTATGTCGAGGTCAGGGATCGCGCCTCCCACCTGATCGTCAGGGCGGGCGACAGAATTCCGATTGATGGGATTGACGTTAAGGTTGTTTCCTCAACGGGGCAGACCATTCTGCATCCGCTCCCCGGTGCCGGGCAGCCGAATTCCTTCTGCGCGAATGTGAAACCGCGCGAACTCGATCCGACTGAAAACGCTCAGTCCGTGGGGATGTTGATCACCTATGGAAAGTTCCGAACCATCGATCTGGGCGACCTTACCTGGAACAAGGAACTGGCGCTCGCCTGCCCAGACAACAAGCTGGGGACGGTGGACGTATATCTGAGCACGCACCACGGTTTGGCCGCTTCAAACAACCCGGCTCTCGTTGATGCGCTGATGCCGCGGGTTGCCATTACCAACAACGGTGCCACCAAAGGTGGGGCGGCGGAGGCGATGCACACCATTCACAATTGCCCCGGCATTGAGGATGTGTGGCAGTTGCATTACGCCCGGAACGCGAGCAAGGAGGATAACGCGCCCGAGCCTTTTATTGTGAATGTGGACCAGGACGCAAGCGTGGGTTGGATCAAGGTCTCCGCGGCAGCCGACGGTGGATTTACGGTTACCAACAGCCGCAATGGGATGACGAAAACTTACACGCCGCGACCTTGAGTTGGGGCAGGCCCAAGCCGAAACTGCAGGAGCTGCGGTTGATCTTCAAGTGAAGTTGCTACTTTTGGTCTGTTCCAGGGGGAAGAAATGGCCATTGATGACGTCTGAAGCTTTGTGATTGAACGGGGGAATTTCCCAATACTCCTCTTACCTTGCCCACGTCTCCGAAACCAGATCGAATGTGCTCCTCTTGCTTGCCGGGATCACTCCTGGCAGATGCAAGATGTTCTGAGGCGCGCTTGAGGGTCTGGTTGACGAATATCTCGTCGTCATAGTCGAGCTTCACATTTGAAGCATCCATTCTGGCCAGAACAATGGCGTTCTCTAGTTCTTTTACTTCCATTCGGAGGCATTCTCCCTGTTGGCTGAAATTCACTCCACCAACGATTGTACTCCCCTTATCGAAGGGTTACCCGAAAGCCCGCTCGAAAGAGAATGGGTGGTCCGCTTGTGAGCACCGGCGTGCGGGCCACATCGTACCGTTGGTTTGTAAGATTTTCCCCCGCCACAAAAATATCCATCCCGTGCCCCAGAGGGCGTGAAGCCAGGGCATCCAACATGAAATAGCGGTTCAACAGAAGTGTGTTCTGGTCATTGTCGAAAGCGGAGCCCACAAAGCTTCCTTGTAGAGCGGCGGTAAGAACGCGCGGGCGCGAGTACCGGGCCTGGAAATTGACGTTATGGCGGGGCACATGCGGAACAAGCAAGCCCACCAGCGCCGCATCGGCGGGAAAGCTGGTTACGGTAGCGTCTGCATACTGGGTTCCCCCTGACAGGGTAATGGTATTGTTAACGCGGGCTTCAGCTTCAATCTCTACGCCGCGCGAGCGTGTTTCGCCCAGGTTCTGCCGCTGTTGGGTAATCAGGCTCGGTGTCGTGGAGAGGGGTACATTGGCGATGGGATCGTTGATGTCGCTCCAGAAAAACGTGCCCCGCACGCTGACCCGGTTATGCAGTGTATTGTAACTGGCGCCAGCTTCCGCACCCGTCAATTGCTCGGCGGTTAGGTTGCTGTTGGCCAGAGTCAGAGTGTTCCCCTGCCGAAAAGGCCGGTAAAGTTCATTCAAAGTGGGGGCGCGAAAGGCTCTATAAATCGAGGCTCGGAATAGCAGATTGTCCTTCGCGCGGATTAGCGTGGAAAGCCGGGGGCTGAACGCCTGCTCAGCGCGCGCATTGAAGTTGGTGACTTGCAACGGTCCGGGCCTGGCAAGTGGACGCGTTACCGAAAGCGCGTCATAGTTATTCCAGTCATCCACGCGCGCGCCGCCGGTGATCAGCCACCGGCTGTTGACGCTGATGATGTCCTCGCCGAAAAGTCCCCACAGCCGCTGCCTGCCGCCTGTGCCCACGGCAGTTGAGAGTTTTCCGGATGAGTACATCAGTTCATTGCTCGCGCCCCGCACTTCCTGCCCATCGAAGCCGGCGGCGAGAGTCTGGTGGCTGCCCGCCATGCGCGTCCATTCCGATGAGAGCCCTTCCTGGCGTGAGGGCACGCGCTGAATGTCCGTCAGTGTCTCGCTATTCCGATTGGCGGGTACGGAGGAGTAGGACTGATCGTAATCCTCCGGGCCGCCGTACATGCGGATGTTGAAGGCGCCCGCCGCGGCGGATTGCCAATCCGCACCCACCGCGATCTGGCGCAGGCGAGTGTCATTATTCTGATCTGGCGTGCCGTTCTTTCGCGCATCTTCAAAAATCGATCCCCTTCCGAACACCCGCCCGTGTTCGCCAAAGAGCCTTTCCAGTGTGAACTGTGTGGCGATGTGCTCCGAGGCCACAGGCCTATCGACGCTCCCGCGTAAAGGAGGCAGGACCGAGACGTACCCGTTGGTATGAAATCCTTCGCTTGAAACCAGGGCGAGCCATGAACCTTCTCGAACGCTGGCGGTGATGGAGGCATCCGGCGTCTCTTCGTTTCCATAGAACGTCGCGAAAGAGAGCGAGGAATCCAGCGGGTGGCGTGGGATGACATTGATGACGCCCCCGAGCGCGCTGCCACCGTAGAGGTCGGAAACACCGCCTTCAACCACTTCCACGGCGTTCACGGAGGTGCTGGGAACACCGTCCCAATAGACCCAGCCGCCAAAGGGGTCAGTCAGTGGAATGCCGTCAGAGATCACCAGCGCGCGGCTGGCTCCGCTGGTTCCCACACCGCGCAGAGAGACGCCGAGGGATGTGGGATTGGCCGTCAGGCTACCGTTTCGGCGGTAGAGCATAAACCCGGGAATTTGGCCCAACGCATCGTCAAGAGTCAGCCCCCCGCTGGTGGAAAGGTCATCCTGATTGAGCACCCCAACGCTCGAGGCTGTGTCGCTGACCCGTTGTTCGGTGCGGGTGGCGGTGACGGTGATGCGCTCGGCGGCGGCCTTCGGTGTGAGCGCAATCTCAAGCAATTTCGAACCCTGGGCGCGGGCATCCCAGTTCTGCCTAACGGTGCTGAATGAGTTGCTTCGCACCGTGAGCGTCCCCGCCGCGATGGGCAGGGCGCCAAAGTGGAATAGACCTTCGCTGTCGGTAACCTGGACCGCATGAAAATGGCCGGCACTCAACGTCACTTCCGCACCCTTGATTGGAGCACCGGTGCTGTCGCGAACCATGCCCTCCAACCGAAAGGATGGCGCCTCCTGGCTGAAAGCTGACCCGGCCACGAACATGACCAGTGCGGCGAGCGTCAGGAATTTGATGTTCAGATTCATCATTGGTGAAACCGGTTGAAGGAAGCCGAGCGACCATTCTACATGATGGCGGTAGAGGGCCGGGCGTTGAATTTACGCGAATTCCACATGGAAGGTCCTTCTGCCACCGCGGCAGGAATGCGTTCACACAGAGGGCAGGGAGGGACTATGAGCGTCCAGATTTTGCAAGGCTTGAGGCACAGAGAATACGGAAATGGCTTCATCGGGGCGCATCTCCACTCTCGTTCGAAATGCGCTACCCCTCCGTTGCCGTGAGGGAGAGATTCGGATTGACGACCAGCCACAGTGCAGCGCCCACTACGCAGAGGCCGGCGGCGGTGAGGAAAGAAATGGTCCAGCCAAAATGGGCGGCGATGAGAGGTGTAGTGATGGCGGCCACGGCGCCACCACCCTGGCCTGCCATGTTCATGAAACCGGAAAGTAAACCGGATGATCCCTTGCCGAAGTCCGCGGAGAGAGCCCAGTAGGCGCTTTGCGAAATGTATAGCGAACCGGCGCCTGCTGCCAGGATAATGCTGGCTGAAGCGGCCGTGGAGGTGTGCAGGGCGGCGGCGATAAAGATGCCTGCGCCGATCATTCCGATTCCCGCCACGCCGCAACGTCCCCAGCCGCGCCCATAGAGTCGGCAAACCCTATCCGCAATCCAGCCGCCCACCGCCGAACCCAGGGACATCGCGAGAAAAGGCAGCATGGTCAAATAACTGGCCGCTTGCAGATTCAGCCCGCGCACCTGGGTAAGGTATTTAAAGAACCAGGTGAAGAAGATGGTGGGTGTGTAGCAGAAACAAAAGTAACTGATCGTCAGGACCCAGACGTCTTTGCTGCTCAGGATCGTGCCCCACGAAAGTTTGGGCGCTTCCAGTGGATCCTTTTGCGGGATGCCCTGATGAATCCACTTTCGTTCCGCGTCATTCAGCCAGCTATGGTGATCCGGATGGTTGCGCGCCATCAAATACCATGCCGCGGCGGCAATCACCCCCAGCGCTCCGCACACCCAGAAGGAGGTGCGCCAACCCAGGTGAACCATCGAGTAGCGGAGGATGGGCGGAGCGAACGCCGATCCCGCGCCGACGCCGGCGAAGATCAACCCATTGGCAAGGCCGCGCTCCGTGGTGGGGATCCAGTTGGCCACCCAGCGGTTCGAACTTGGGAAGACCACCGACTCCCCCAGGCCCATGCAAAAACGCACCGACAGGATGATCAGAAATCCGTGCGCGATGCCGGCGGGAAATCCTGCCGTCAACGTGGTGAAGGCTGCCCACCAAAGCGCGCCGAAAGCCAGCATGCGGCGTGGGCCCAACTTATCGGCCAGCCAGCCGGAGGGAATCTGGAAGAGGCCGTAACCCAGGTAAAACGCGCTGAAGATCCAGCCGAGTTGCACGTCGGTAAGGTCATAAGCTTTGGCGATGGAATGTCCGGCAATGGAGACGTTGACGCGGTCAACGAAAAAGATGGCCGCCATGAAAGTAATGCAAACAACCAGAATCCAACGAACGCGAGTGGGCACCAGTGAGGCCATAGAATGATTTACACAAGCTCCAGATGACAGGATTAAAAGGTAGTCAGCATCCCATGGATTGGGCGGGTTGGCAACAGCGAATGCATCGTGTAGCATAGGGAGCCCTCGAAGTGAGAGGGGGATTATTCGAATTATTCAGTTGGAGGTGGAAGATGATTTTAGACGTTGTGGCAAACGTGGAAAAATTAAAGCTGGTGCATCCCGGTTTCGGTCCCGCGCTGGAGTACCTGCGGCGGATCGACTTTGACCAGCTTCCTGATGGGCGCGTGGAGATTGACGGCGCGCGGCTTTACGCCATGGTTATTCGCGGCCAGGGGCGGGGTCAACAAGGTGCAAAGCTGGAGGTCCACCGCCGGTATATTGACGTCCAGTATTGTGTTACGGGCTCGGACGTGATCGGATGGAAGCCGGCGGCAACGTGCACTGATCCAGAACAACCCTTTGACGAACAGAAGGACTACCAGTTCTTCCGTGACGCTGCGGACTCCTGGGTAACCATACCGGAGGGAGGCTTTGGGATTTTCTTTCCTGAAGATGCCCACGCGCCCGCTGCCGCCGAAGGGCAGATTCGCAAGGTTGTGGTGAAGGTCCTTGTGGACTGGGCATGATGGCTGAATTGCTTAATTCACCACCAGGACACCAAGGCACCAGGAAATAAGGCGGAAATCTATGGGCCGTTGACTGATTTCCCCTTGGTGTCTTTGTGTCTTGGTGGTGACCCTCTTCCCTTGGTTGAACCGCGGAGCGATAACGTGTCGCGAGTCCCAGTTCCGTCGGTCTGCAGGTCTTCCTCAAATCAACGCAAAAAGTCGGGGACTTGAAGGCCCGGTCCGTGATACGCTCTCCTCACTCGCAGGAATGGCACCCGAAATCCAAAAGGGAAATTCTGATTTCATGCTCGATAGAGGAGGCGTGACCGATGCTTAAATCGATCGCTGTCGTCGCCGGAAGCTACGTGCTTTCGGTTGTTCTTGTCATCGCAACAGACCCGCTGCTCTCGCATCTTTTTCCCGGCGATTACGTTCGGGGGCGTCTTCCCTCCAACACCGCTCTCATCACGAGCACGGCGCTCTTTGTCATCATCTCGATTCTCTGCGCCTGGGTCTGCGCCCGCTTTGCTCCGTGCCGCGCCGCCCGGCATCTGCTCTGGTTCTTTATCATCGGGGAAGTGATGGGCATTGCGTCGATCATTCCCAACTGGAGCAAGGGCTGGCCTCACTGGTACTGGCTGTCGTGGCTGCTCACCTGGCCAGTAAGCTGCTGGATTGGCCTATTGATCTCCGGGCGTAAGACGGATTCGCCCTCCGCATAAGCCGTTGTTCTGAGGGCCGCTCGGAGCTGGACTCCGAACCGAATTCCCTCGCGGCCCTTGCTGTTTGCTGGTTGGCAAACTCGTTTGAATTCAGTTCTGCCCGTGTGGATGGCTTCTGGTCGTGCCATCGGGAAACTGCTTGCACGGAAACGGAAATGGAGCGAAGAATGACCGAGAAAACAGGTTTACCCGTTCAGCCCGTATCAACCATTCCGCCCGACGACCCGCAACGCCAGCTTGCGTTTACACAGCCGGATACCGATCCGAAAAGCTCTCACATTGGCGTGGTGGGAGATACCTATACGATCCTTGTCAGCGGAAAGGACACGGCAGGCCGCTTTTGCCTGATTGATATGTACGTTCTTCCCGGTGGCGGGCCGCCACCCCACCGCCACGACTTCGAAGAGACCTTTAGCCTGCTCGAAGGTGAACTTGCCGTGGTTTTTCGCGGAGCGAAGCAGGTGCTGCGCGCAGGCGAAACCATTAATGTGCCGGCAAACGCGCCGCACCAGTTTCACAATTCGTCCTCCCAGCCGGCGAGGATGCTCTGCATCTGTTCGCCGGCCGGCCAGGAGGAGTTTTTCCTGGAGGTTGGGGTGCCGGTCGCAACCCGCACAACGCCTCCGCCCGCACTCACTGAAGCAGAACAGGCAGCGTTCAAGGCCCAGTGCGCGGCACTGGCGGGCAAATATCGTTTGGAGTTCCTTCCGCACGCGTGAAGGCGTGTTTTATCGATATACCTCGCGCCGGTGTGCCACCTTCACGACCAGGAGGGACTTTTCGGCATCCGAAATGGAGTAAACGACACGGTAGCTTCCCTGTCGCACCCGGTATTCTTCCTGGGCCGAGAGTTTTTCACCGCCAAGTGGTCGGGGATTTTCTGCAAGAGTGGCGATCTTCGCGGCAAGTCGAGCGCGGTCCTTTTTGGGAATCGCCTCAAGCTCCTTTGCCGCCGAGGGCTTGATCAGAATCCTATAGCTTTCCACGCTGCCTCAAATCCTTAAGCACTGCCTCGAATGGCAGGTTGGGTTCGTTCGCGCGGTCTTTAAAGGCGGCGATGTCTTCCGCATCCTCAGACATACTCTGCCTCACGGCAGCGTTGACAATTTCCGAAAGGGTTCGATCCGTCACCGCCGCTTTAACTCGCAAGGCTCGGTGGAGGGAGGCATCGAAATAGACGGTGGCTCGCTTTTGTGATGTTTTCATTTCGTCATATTGACGTTTTGACGGCATAACGTCAAGACGTTTCGTGTTGCATTTTTCGCTGCCCAGAGTTCTGCCCAATCCGCGATCTGCTTGCTGGTGGCTGCCGGTTACACGCTTGCCGGCCTCCAGCCTCGGTTTTTGCTTGCCAAAGGCTATTAATGTGGGCGTACTTAATGCGGAAGTGTGTGGCTCTGGATAAGGGCTGTGCTCATGTTCGTGCTGGAACCTTCCAACCCCACGCCCTTGGCGGCCAATTTTCCCAACCCAAAACCAACAAAAAGTCACTCGCGGCGCACGCCTGTCCCTGAGAGATGTCAAAAATGAAGGTCGAACCGACTATGTATATGAAAAAAAGACGGCACTGCCTTCAGGTTTCCGCCTGGGCGGGAGAACGGGCAAGAATTCTCTTGACAAATGCTAGCCTCTAGCGTAGGCTTGTAAGGGAAGGGCGGCGCAGTTCCGCGCCGCCTGGAGGACCAGGCGAATGTGTACCCCGACGACCCAAATCCTGATTACGGATTCATCCTTCCTGCTTCACCCCCCAACACAAAAAGGCAAAAATGTCCCAGATTCTTGGACTTTATGTCATGCGGCAAGCGGGCTGTTAAAGAAAAAATAAAAAAATACGGACCAAAGCCGGAATGTGTATGAAAACAAAGGAAGCGCGGACATTTTGCCACCCTAATTGACGTGTATTTTAGTCAAAATGACACGAATCGTCGGCCAATTTGTCACCAAACGACAGGAATCGTCGGACATTTTATGCTCAAATGACATGAAGTGACATTCATTTGCGTTTGCCCTCCCTAACGGGCTCAATCCTTCGCTGAGTACCCCTCCCGCTACCACTCAATCCCAATCCATAAAGCCCGGCGGGAGCGATGCCCTGACCTGAGGTAGAGCCGCCCTTTAGGGCGGAACCTGCTGCATTCGGGAATCGAGGTTGGAAGGGGCAGGATTTTGAGGGGGGGCCCACGCTAAAGCCCGGCCCCACATCCCAAGCTATACGGAGCGACATAAGTCTTCGCGCATTCGGCTGTAGCGGCGGTCTCCGACCGCTGTCGTCGATCGGAGATCGACGCTACAATTTACGTCGCGCTGTATAGATTGAAAATGCGTGACCTGATGGTATGCTATGCGCCGCAATTGAATACCAAGCGACCAGCTTGAGGGAGGAACAATGAGTAACGACTTTACCCGGCGGAATTTCCTGCGCATGGCCGGTGGCGCCGTCAGCTTTACGTGGGGAGGGCTCCAGATCTTTGCCGGGCCGCCCAATCCCGCGGACGATTCGGAGACCACCACGCAGCTTCCTTCCGCCCAGCCCTTTGTCTATGGAACGGCCTTCTACCGTCCGCCCAATCCTCCCGCTGAGGTGCGCCGGTCGATGCTGCAGGACATTGCGCAGAAATACCAGTTCAACATCATTCGAATTTATCCCGCCTGGTCTTATTACAACCCCGCGCCCGACCGTTTCGTGTTCGATGATGTTGATGAGGTCATGAAGTATTGCGACGAATTTGGTCTGCGCGTGCTGTTGGGAATCGTAATGGAAGAGGCGCCGTACTGGCTTGAGCGTCTCCACCCCGAGACGCGTTACGTTGACGCCAAGGGGAATGCCCAGCGGCTGGTGGACAGCCCCAACAACGTCAGCGGCGGCTGGCCAGGGCTCTGCTGGGATTGGGATCCCGTGCAGCAGGCGGCGGAGCGCTTTATCCGCGAGATCTGCAAAATGGCGGCGGCGCATCCTTCCATGTATGCGTACGAGTGCTGGAATGAAGTCCACATTGAACCGGACTGGCCGCGCAACCAGTGGATTCAGCCGCAGGAACTGCTCTATTGCTATTGCGACCAGACCATCGCGCTGTTTCGAACCTGGTTGCAGGCGCGTTATGGCAGCCTCGCCGCGTTGAACGAAGCCTGGGTGCGGCGCTATTCCGACTGGAAGGAAGTGGATCCGCCGCGCGCCACCGTGGGCACCTATCTTGACTGGATCGACTGGCGCAATTTCATCATTGAGCGCACGACGTGGCAGATGCGCTATCGCCTGGCCGCCATCAAGGAGGTGGACACGCACCACATTCTTGAGAGCCATTGCGGGTATCAACCACCTGTCGAACCCTTCGCGCTTGACGGCATGAATGGCTGGCGCCTGGCGGAGGAGGTGCAAACGTGGGGGCTCTCCAATTTCCCCCGCGATGAGACCCGCGTCTATCACGGCGCGGCCAAGTTTGAAGTGACGCGCTCCCAGGCGGCGGGCAAGCCCTTCTGGATGACCGAGCTTCAGGGCGGCCACGGCAGCAACGGCCTGCGCCAGGGCTACCACATGCGGCCGCGCGATATTCGCCTATGGAATTGGCTGGCGGTGGCGGCGGGAGCGAAGGGAATCCTCTATTGGACTTATCATGCCGAAGCCACGGGCGGGGAAGCCACGGGTTATGGCCTGGTGGATCGCGATGGCTCGCCCTCCGAGCGCATGGTGGAGGCGGCGCAGGATAACCACCTGATCCAGGCCCATTGGGACATCCTGAAAGATTATCAGCCCAAGCCTCAGGTGGCACTACTGCTGGATCAGGACAACAGCATCCTGACCTTTGCCATGGCCGGAAACGAAGATGCCTCAGTTCAATCGTTCCGCGGGTACTACAAAGCCCTGTGGCACATGGATCTGTGGGCGGATTTTATTGAACCCGCGACCCTGGCGAAATCCGATTACAAGGTCGTCATCGCCCCGTGGCACATCATCGGGAAGAAGCAGACCTGCGACGACCTTTTGAAGTATGTGGAGAACGGCGGCACACTGATTCTGGAAACCGCCTTCGGCCTTTTTGATGAAAAGTGCTTCTACAATCCGGTGATTCCGCCCTATGGCCTGGCGGAGGCGTTTGGCTATCAGGAGAAAGAGAACTACATCCAGAAGCCGCGAAGTGAGTGGGTGATGAAGCAGATTCCGGGTGGGCCGCCGATGCGCGCCGCGGATGAGATCATCTACTACCAGCCGGAGATCGAATTCACGCTGCCCGTGCGCGCGCAGGTGCGGGCCAACATCTTCCTAACCCCGATTACGGTGACAACCGCCACGCCGATTGCCCATTACCGGGATCTCACCGTCGGCGCCATGAAGAAAGTCGGCAAAGGGCAGGTCTACTACATGGGGACCAACCTTGGGGCAAGCATCAATGAAGGTGACGACGCCGGGATTGAGTTCCTGCGCACCGTCATCACCAATGTGCTGCATCCCGAGGTGACCGCCGGCAAGCTGCGGCCGCGTCTGATTCCGGGGCCGTCGGGGCGGAGTCTGCTTGTTGTGGTGAATGACACCTTACAGGACGTGACGGAAAGCATCGCCCTGCCCGCGCACACACGGCGGGCGACCGACATTCATACCAAGAAGCCGGTGCCTTTGGAGAAAGGTGGGGTGAGTGTTTCCGTGCCTTATGAGGATGCTGTCGTGTTGTTATTGGAGTAGCTGGCTTGCTGCAATCGTTGTTGGAAAACCGGATGAGTTGAGGCAAGAGACCCCTGCCAACGCCATCCTGGTCATAAACTGTGGCTTTTATGCCGTAGTTGCTTGCAGCCATACAATTGCTGATCGGCACGGGTCAGAATAGATTCAGCCGAATCTCCGGACTCCACCATAGTCGCGCCCACGGAGATGGTCACCTTAATTTCCGCCCCATCCACAGGAACGGCAGACCGGGCGACCATCATCCTGCATCTTGTCGCCGTCCTTTCCAGGACCTCTTTCGTTGCGCCGGGGAGGATCACCAGAAACTCATCGCCTCCCCAACGTCCCAGTACGTCGGATGCGCGCAGGCAATTGGCCAGGGTCTTGGCGATGGTGACCAGCGCCACATCGCCTGAAACGTGCCCATAGGTATCGTTGATGGTCTTGAACTTATCCACGTCGCACATCAGGATGCCGAAGGGAGTGCCACACTTGGCGTGCTGTTCGAGTTGTTGTGAAAGTTGCAGGTCCAGATAGTGGCGGTTTGCCACCTGGGATGCGGGGTCAAGAAAAGCCAGCCGGGTGAGTTCCGTGGCTCTTTCGCGCACGGCCCTTTGCCGGGAGTTATCGTTGAAGATCTCCACCGCGCCGATCACCGCGCCGTCCTTCCCGGTCACGGGGCAGACGCGCACTTCCGCCGGAACACGATGGCCAAGCTTATGGCGAATAAATATGTCGGACCGATGCGGGCGGCCCTCCACCATGGCGCGGCTCAGAGGGCAATCACCTTCGCAAAGGACGCAGCCGTTGTCGTCGACATGCATCAGGATGCTATCAGCGCAGAGTGACCCCACAACTTCCTTGGCGCTATACCCCGTAAGCGTTTCCGCTGCCTGATTCCAGTAGGTAATCCGGCGGTCGGGGTCGGTGAAGTAGACACCATCAAGGAGGTTATCGAGAATCAGTTTGAAGAGACCGTTCGATTCATCGAGCGGAGAACCCGTAATTGGAACAATTGGTGGAAGGCTCATATTTGTTCGCCCTGGGAAGGCAGCTTAAGCTGCGCTCCCTAAACGACTGCCTTGTCACAAGGGTTAGAATGCAAATAACCCTATGCTTTCTGCATGCCTGTATTGAATTACAGGCAGATGTTTTCTTCAACTTGCCCAATGATTGAAAGGCTGGAGCCGACGACCAGAGTTGAACTGGTGACCCTCGGTTTACGAAACCGATGCTCTACCAACTGAGCTACGTCGGCCAAACGATACAAAAATGCTCACCCTTAGGTTAAGCGTTTCCGCCTTTCCAGCGGGTGAGCATTTTCAGAGGAGAATAGAATGACGGACGCGCTCCGTCTCCTAAGCTCATAGCGAGTCTAGAAAAACCAGTAGGCCATGTCAAGGGAATTTTCAGGATTTTTTTGGTGAGTTAACTGCTTTATTTTCTGTGTTTTGAGGGGGCGGTTGTGACTCAAAAGGTAATTCGATAATGCAATTTGATGCGATTTAAGTTTTTGTTCAATTTCTTGTTGTAAGTTGCTGATTTGGCTTTGCTTATTAGAATCTTAGATTCAGCCGGATCAGTTGGTCGTCATCCGTGCGCCCCCACTGTGATTCCGGGAAAAACTTTGCGGCCAATCGTCTGGAAAGGAAAAACAGCACGCCCACAACCACGCATGCTGTGATAAGGAAAGCGGTTAGCAGAAAGATGGCAAGGACCATGTGAACCAGTTGCAGGGTGAATGTTCTCTCCGAGACGTATTTCTGGTCCCAGCTTACGCCTTGCGTGACTTGGAACAGATCCATCAGGGCCGTGGCAGTCTCCTGATTCCCTGCGTTGACTGCCAGAAAGACGTAGGAGCCGTGCCTGACGCCATAAATGGACGCATCACCATGATCCTGATTCAGCCCCAGGAAGTCTTTCAGCGCACCGTAGCGCACCCGGGCTATTTTCGGAGTGGGGTAGCTGATCGATATCAGCGTGGCGGTGCCTTTTGCGGTTTTGTACTGGCCCAACTGCACTTCCGCCGACTGCTCAAATCCCAGCAGGTCGGTGCGGAAAGAAGGCAGCGCGCGCTTGGCGGCTTCCAGCCCCAGCAGGTACTTTTCCGTGCCAGGTATCAGTCCTTTGGATGGCATCGAGGGGGGGAGACTCTTGAGAGCGCTATCAGAGGGTTTGGGCCCTCCCACAAAGACCAGCAGCGCCTGGTAATCACTTTCGGAAGCTGGTGCATCTTTGCTGCGCAGAAAGCGGATGAAGTTGCTTCCACGCGCCATCAAGGTTTCGTGGTCATCCCTGACCGCCAGCTGGACGCCATTCTCCTGTGTCATTTCCTGCGCCTGGTAGAAGGTCAGCAGCCCGTAAGCGGCGGTGGCATCGGTGGCGGGTTCCACCACCACCTGCGTCTGCTTTTTGCCTAACTTGTAGGTGCGCAGCTCCAACGCCTTCACCCCGTATTCCTTCTCCACTACAGGGTCGCCGCCGTAGTTGCTGACGGAAGCGAGGGGCAGCGGATGGGAATCCACCTGTCGCCAATCGGCCGCGGGCACCAGGGGCATGACAAAGGGTTTGTCCTGAGCGAGGCAGGGGAAGGGAAGGACTGTTAGCACGGCAAACAGCCACGCGTGCTTGGTGAATTTGCGTACCATCAGCTTCACGATATCAGAAATTCGGCTGGGTGGCGGCGGAAGTTTGGTCCGCGGCGGCGACGCGCTGCACGCCTTTCACTTCGCCGAGAGTTTTCAGGTAACCCAAAACGCCATCGTACAGCGCCTCGGCAATCTTTTCCCGATAGTCGGGCCGCCTCAGCAGATGTTCATCCTTGGGATTGGTGAGGAACGAGATTTCCGCCAGCACGGAGGGCATGTTGGCGCCAATCAAAACCACAAAGGGTGCTTTCTTGATGCCTCGATCCCTCTGCGCGCCGCTGGCCTTGGTGACATGTGTGTAGACTTCGCGTTGCACCTGGCGGGCAAAATCCTGCGACTCCTCGATCTTCTCCGTCATGGCGATCTTCTTGATCAAGTCCTGAAGCTGATGCACGGCTTCCTGGGAAGAGGCGTTTTCACGGGCCGCAACTTCCAGCGCGTCGGGGCTGGAGGTGAAATTCAGGTAATAGGTCTCAATGCCGCGGGCGGTCTTGTCGGTGCTGGCATTGGCATGAATGGAGATGAACAGGTCAGCGCTCTTTTCATTGGCAATGGCCGTCCGTTCTTCCAGGGGGATGAAGGTATCATCGCTGCGGGTCATCACCACTTCGCAGTTGGTATTATCCTGAAGTAGCTTCCTCAACTTCAGCCCGACGTCCAGCACCACCTCTTTCTCTTCCAGTCCGGTCGGCCCAAGTGTTCCGGTGTCGTGGCCGCCGTGCCCGGGATCGATAACGATGCGACCGATCTTCAGTCCCAGGGCGCGGGTGAGGGTGCGGGAGCCGTCCTCCGTGGAGGCGGCGGGCTGAACGGGCTGCGTTACATTCGCCTCCTCCGTTTCGGTCTTATCCTTGGATTTCTTGTTGTGCTTCGTTTCCGCCGGCGGCTTCACTTCCGTTGTCTCCACCGGCGCACTGGGCGAAGCAATGGGCGCGGGCACGGTCTTCGCCTGCGTTGGAGCCATTGTGGGAGTCTTGGCCACCGTGGCAACCGGCGTTGAGGTTGCTGGGGCGGTGGTGGCGGCGGGAGGCGTCACCTTTTCGGTCTTGTGGCTGTTGTTATTTCCCGGGGGCGGGGGAGTGATCACCTTCGCCGTCTGTTCCGGCGCTGTGCCCTGAACGTCAATCACCAGGCGGAAGGGATTGGGCAGGGAGAAGATCGAGTAGTCCTCAATTTTTTCCACGTCCAATACCACGCGGGCTCTGTCCGGAGAGAACTGCGCCACTCGAATCTGCCGCAGGTAGCCGTTTTCCACGGGAAATGTTCTGGCCCCCAGATCCGGGCTCAGATGCGCCGTCTGCAGGTCAATCACAATCCGGTCAGGGTTGGAAAGACGGACGGATTCGAACTTCACTTCGCCGTCAATTTCAATCACGATGCGCAGGTAATTCGGTCCCACCCAGCGTCGCACGGCCGTCACCTGGCGCAGGCCCGTGGATTTTTCATCGGCAACATTCTCAATGGCGGGGTGGGCCATGGCCGGGGGCGCGGACGGGGCGGCATGAGCTCTGGTTTTGTCCTCCGCCTGCTGGTCGAGTTGATTCAGAATCTCTTTTGCTTCGGCCACGCGGTCAGACTTGGGATAGATCACGATAAAGTTTTCAAACGTCTTGCGGGCTTCACCCGGATCTTCCAGGTCCTCCTGGTAAACCTTGCCGACGGCGAACAATGCATCGCGCGATATGTGGTTTTGCGGATACTGATCAGTGATAAATCGATAGGTCTTGATCGATTCCAGATAATAAGAGTCCGAGGTGAACTCGCGTCCCATCTGGCGGTAGAGTTCGGCTATGTCGGTAAGCGAAACGGGAGTTTTTGAAGAGCCTGGATTGAGGCGGGCCACTTCCCAATAGGCGTCGATGACCTGTTTGAAGTCTGCCTTGCGGCGCTTGCCCTCCGGTTGAGCTAGCAGTGCGGCGTGCAGCTTCTCCGCTTTATCAAACGCGTCGAGGGCCTGCTGCCGGCGGGCGGGCGAAATGGTGGCGGAGGCAGCCGTCGCGCCCAGCACCAGCGCGGCCAGCAGCATCATCCACCGAATTCGTTTGTGTAAACTCATCAATCGCGGCCAAAATTGCATGATCGGGAAGAGTTGTCAGTCAACAGTCGTCAGTTCTCAGTTGTCAGTCATCAGTCATCAGTTCTCAGTAATCGGTCTTCATGCTTCTGCATTCAATTCCAAGTTCTTAGTGAGAGTCCAAATGCATTGCCGGCAATTGACAACTGTTGACTGACAACTGAGAACTGACAAATAATGACTGACAACTGAGAACTGATGACTGACGACTGACAACTGACAACTGCTTTTCTCACTCCACATTCGTAAAGTGCACCACCCCATACTGATCCACGAAGCGCGTGATGGCAGGCTTGGGCGGTTCGCGGGTCGCGCCCTTTGCCGGCGGCGGCGCGTCCCCCGTTTGATAGATGCTGGTGACCCTGCGCACGTAGTTCTGCGTTTCAGGAATTGCCGGGATGCCGCCCGAGCGCTGCACCGTGTGTTCACCCGCGTTATATGCGGCCAGCGAAAGGTTCAGGTCGCCGCCGAACATATCCAGCAGGTACTTGAGATAATTGACGCCGCCCTCGATGTTCTGTTTGGGGTCGAACGGGTTGGCCACGCCGAAGCGCTGGGCGGTGGCGGGGATCAGTTGCATCAGGCCCACGGCGCCTTTATTGGAAACGGCTTTGGGGTCGTAACCGGACTCCACGCGAATGACGGCTCGCACTAGGTCAGGATCCACTTTATAGCGGCTTGCGGTCTGGTCCACCAGTTTGTCAATGTCGGCCGTGGCGAAGCCCGAAGCGGCGGCGGGGTTGGGCTGGAAGCTGCGCGTCATCCAATCGACGCGGGTGGAAGTCTCCCCCGTGTTGACGTAGATCTTGTGCCCCTGGTCGTCAACCAACACCACAATCTGGTCGGCTTTGGCGGCGATGGAAAGGAAGGTGGAAAGCAGCAGCCCGCTTAGAATGGTGACCCGGCATGAATGGATACAATTATGCATTGAGATCCCAGCACCGCACGGGCGGCGCCCACTCAAACTTGATCCCTCCCATTCACCCAGGCCCGAAGATGCGCTTCATGCGCCCCCGGCCGCACGCCTCGCAGGAGTCTTGCCTGGCGGCGATCACTCCCACAAACGTCCAGCCCCAGCGGGCCAAATGTTAGAGGTGAGTATACCATTGTGCGCAAGTGCAAGCAATTATTGGTATCAATGGTCTTCCCGCCCGCGACGCGCCTTGAGTGCGGCAGCAGCTACCCTCTTCCTGGCTCCGGTTTGGAGCGATTGTGGCAAGAGAAGGCGGTAGCTGCGGCTACCGCACTCTAAGGGGGATTCGTACTCACTTGAATTCGCTAACCCCAACTCCGAACCCCCAACTCCGAACCCCCAACCCCCAACCCCGAACGCCTAACCCCCACCCTCCAGCGAGCCCAACTTCCACCTGACGACTGGCACCTGACCACGGACGACCGCCCGACTCCGTCCTCTAACGTCTTTGTTTTCAACGGTATCAGCGTTTTGGTTGCAAAACGCGTAACTCCTTTGTTTTCATCAACTCATCCGGAGCACTTTTTTTTCCCCTTTGTTTTCAATAACTCATCCGGATCAACCTTCATTTTTAACATCTTCTTGTGTGGATGTTTTTCGAGACTGATTTGATGGTTTGGGGAGGGATTTTGCGGGGGTGGGGAACCTGCGCCGGGCGTTCATCGCACTCGTAGCCTATACCTACTGGCTAGAAATGTCAAGAGACAAAGTGTCAAGAGACAAAGTGTCAAGAGACAAAGTGTCAGGAGACAAAGTGTCAGGAGTTTCCCCATTTTTGCCACGTGATCAGGAATCCCCATGATTGAGGCTCTCATCTGAGTGCCGCACTGGCTTTTGCCCTTTGCAGGCTAGTGCATCGAGCAGGCATGTTTATTGAAAACAAAGGTCCTCTCCCTCGGCACTGCGGCTCGTTTTCAATTCCTAATTCTTAATTCGTAATTCGTATTTCACAATTCGTCCTTCCGCCCCCCCAACTCCGAACCCCGAACCCCTAGCCACTAAACTCTAACCACGGCTCTTGCGCGGCTCTTTGTTTGGGTAGTAATGGGAGCCGGGAAGTCGTGCAACTGACGCATAGCTCCTGGCTGCTTAAAGGCGGCAACGACGGTCAATCCTTTCCAGGAATCGCCCGCGTGCTGGAGACCTAGTGTCAGGTTAGGCGACTACACGTCCAATTGAATTTGTAAACAGTGCGCCGGCACTCGCGAGTAATCCTCGCGATTGCTATGCCCGCACGATTCTCCTCGAGGGGAGATCTTCTTGGCGTCCTTTGGCTTTCAACGATCAGCGATAAGTGTCAGGCCATCAGTGGTCCACTCCAATGGCACCAGAGATTATTAAAGGAAAGTATGATATTTTGCTCGAATACATTAATGGCTCCATCACACTGGAGCCGGATGGCACATGCCCAGACCTTACATATCTTGGTCAATTCAACATCTCGAGGCCCAGTTTGAGGTGCACCGTGGAAATCTTGAGGTACTTTTGCTCCTTAAAGAGGAGCTTACGTTTCGTAAGACGAAGAGGGGGCAGAAACTGCTTGCACAGGTCCTTGCAAGCATGGAGGCATTTGAGCGCGGCAGCGGGGAGGCAACTGAACCCGAACGTGTCTTGGTTTTGCCTCCTGGAGGACGGGACGATGAGGTGCAGGCCAGCGCAAGCGGAGAGGACTCAATTACGGATTTTCGCGTCGGAGAATCACTTCGGTGTGCCACCGGGGCGACGACTGACCAGCCACCAGATGATCGTAGATGCCCGCCCACCCTTTCTCTCATTCGGCCTCTGGGAACCTTAGGGCTCCCGCTGGCGTGGGTTCGCCCATTGGATGCCGGCTCTAATCTAAACCTACCGTCTGACGCTGACCTTCCCCTATTCTATGTAGCCGCACTCTCAGCCCTTATCGAGGAGATCAAGAAGACTGGCACCGGGCAGAAGCGCTACGACCTGGAAAATGGCATCCGGGTCGAAGGAAACGCAAGAGAAATTATTTACGATTTTGTTTTCCCGGATGCCGCGGACCTTTTTGAAGATGCCAATGTAGAAGTGGAACTGCCCGGTCGTCGGATTGATGCATCGATCATGTCTATATCGTCAGGTCACCTATGGCTTGCCACTAGTGAAGACCTTGGCCCGACCCTTAGCCGTGCAGTGATTGTTGTGGATGCTACAGCGTTATTGGTGGCTCTAAAGGAAAAAACTGAGCAGGCAGCAAAAGGTGAAATACCCTTCAATCGAAATATGGCCGACGCTGCCGTCGGAAAGGGAACCCATCCTCCTAATCCGGCGGCAATTCCCAGGGCCATGTTGAACGCCAATCTAAACGATGCCCAGGTCAAAGCTCTGTGCAGAGCGCTGTCAACGTCAATTACGTACATCTGGGGACCGCCAGGCTGCGGTAAAACCCATCTGCTGAGCGAGGTCGTGCGTTCAGGGTTCGACGATGGTAAGAGATTACTGATCGCCTCCAATACCAACAAGGCGGTCGACGAAGTCCTCTTCAAGATTTGCGAGAGTCTGGGCTCTCGGCACCCGGCGATGGAGAAAGGCCAGATCGTCCGTCTCGGAAGGGTTGTTCATGACAAATTGAAAGAGAAGTACGAAGCATATGTCACCGTCGATGGCATTGTGGAGCGTAAATCGACCGAGCTAAAGGCTTCACTGCGGCAGACGCAGGAAGAGATCTCTTGCATCGATGCTCGGACAGCCCAGGCAAGAGGAATCCTCAACAAATTCAATGAACTCGACAGGGCCCAAAGGGCGATGGATTTCCACTGGGAAGCCACCAATAAGCTCGCGCATTCGAGCAAGGAATTGAAAACGAATCGCGAGAGTGTGCGTTCGAGAATTGCGAAGCTGGAAAAGGAACTTCAAGAACCAAGAAGCGGCCTGTTCCGATGGTTCAAGCCCAGCAAAGAGACCATCCAAAAGAATATTATTGTCGAGCTAGAGCACCAGGATAGGCTATCGGCAGAAATCGAGAAGGTGGAGTCTTTCTACGCTGGCATGAAGGAAAGATTCGATGCCGCGAAGGAAGATCGGGATCACGTTGCTGAACAGCTACGTGGCAAAGACCGCCTTGCAGCTGAACAAGAAATTGCGGAGGCTGATTTGGCCCGAGCTCCGCTTGTCGAAATGCTGAGGGAAATTGAGGCGAAGCTTGCCGATATTCGAGCGGCGATACTGAAGGACGCCAAGGTTCTTGGGGCGACATGCACGAAAACCTATTTGGCCGCAAAAGAGATCGGCAAGGTTGATATGGCCATCGTTGATGAAGCCTCAATGGTCCTCTTGCCGATGGTTTGGTTTGCCGCCGGAATGGCCACAGAGCGAGTGGTCATCTGTGGTGATTTCAGGCAGATACCGCCTATCGTGCAGACCCGCCAACAGGAGGTGTTCGATGTGCTAGGTGGCGATGTTTTCGAAGCAGTTGGACTTACCGACCCAGTGCCAAATGATCGAATGGAAATGCTCGACTTGCAATATCGGATGGATGATAAAATTTGCCAACTTATCTCAACCCCAATGTACAGAGGCCAACTCAAGACGGCTCCCAAGATTGCTAGTCGACAAACGGGGAGAAGGCCGCCTCCTCCGTACGACGGAACGTTCACAATAATTGATACTTCGGACCTTTGGCCGTTTGAGAGCGTGAACGCTTACTTTTCGCGTTTTAACCTGATGCACGCATTGCTTGTGCGCAACTTAGCTTGGCACCTTCGACGGGAGGGGTACAATCAAGACAAGGGAAACCTAGCTATTTGCACACCTTACGCTGCCCAGGCTAAGCTAATCAGAAAACTGCTTGAGCACGAGGACCTAGGTGATGTTCCGGTCGGTACGGTTCATAGCTTTCAAGGGGATGAACGCGATGCGGTTATCCTCGAATTCCCAGAGGGGTATGGCGGAGCCAGGATGGTCGGTCAATTCTTACAGGGTATCCCGCCCGAGGACGTCGGGGCGCGACTCATCAACGTTGCTGTCAGTCGAGCAAAGAATCACCTGATCGTGCTGGCAAATCTGACTTACCTTGATCCGTTACTGCCAAGCTCAGCGCTGCTGCGGGGCATCCTTCATTCGATGCAACAAAATGGTCGCGTAGTTCGGGGATCAGAACTTCTGGAGTTGCGTCCAATCGAAAGCGACATGCGCGGACTCATCGGTGTTGTTGATCTCGATTTCAAGGCGAGCACCTTTGGACTATTCAGCGGGTCTACTATCGAGAGCGCCATCGAATCCGATATTGCAAATGCGAAAGAGTCCGTGGTTATTTTCTCCGGTTTTGTAACACCAGCCCGTGTGGGAAAGCTTGGGGATCTCTTGCGGTTAAAAGTCTCTGAGCACGTAAAGGTAAGGTGTGTCACTCGACCTCCAGATCGTAACGGCACTATGGACCCCGCATTAGGCAAAGAGGCCCTCGACTCGCTTGAAGCGGTCGGATGTACCATTGATTGTCGAGCCAGAATCCACGAGAAGATAGTTGTGATCGACAAGGAGATTGTGTGGCACGGTTCGCTGAACGTCCTCAGCCATACCCACCTTACCGACGAAAGCATGACAAGAGTTGTAAACAAAGGCTTCGCCCAAGCCGTTGCAGTTAACATGTCAAAACTTCACGTTTCGAGCGAGGCCGCCCTGCAAGCAGTGACGAATGCTGAAAACCCGCGCTGTCCGGTTACAGGCCACCGAACGGTCTACTACGAAGGAAGGTTTGGCCCGTATTTCGAGTGTGAAAACAAATGCGGTTGGAAAGCCAGCCTTAAGAATGCAGAACGTAACAGCCCACGACAAAGGGTTGCAGGGGAGACCGCCGAACTTCCGCTTGATGGCCCAACGTGCCCATTATGCGGGAACAAGACCCGTCTGAGGTCCGGTCGGTTCGGTCGCTTCTATGGTTGTATTAAGTATCCGCAGTGCCCTGGGAAATGCGCGCCGCCCCGCGAAACCCGCAAGGCAGGGAGGAATCGTTCTGCTCCCAAAAACTCCAAGGCTTGAAATGGGCAATGCCTTGTCGCCCAGCGTTTAATCATCGTCTTGAGTCCCTCCACACATGGCCCTTTGACGAAAAACGCCCAAGCCCTGGTTTTGGGGGGCGGGCAGATGGTCATTGGGTGCGGAAGTGACCCGTTATCCGGCCGGTCCGTCAGATGGCGGGCGGGTGAGAGCGCCTGTCGCGGTCCAGTTTCTTCCGCCTGGTCGGATTTGCGACGCTACGGGGAGGGCGAAAAATCAAGGCGCGGGCGCGAAGGCAAGTGCAAAAGACCCCTCACCCCCCCCTCGTCCCTCGGGTACCCTCTCCCCACGGGAGAGGGACAAAACTAAAACCGGGGCGGGGGACGTGGGCGCGAACGCGCTCACGCGCACGGAAAAAACCTCTCCCCACGGGAGAGGGAAATGGTTCTTCGCGGGGTGGCGCGCACGCGCTCCCGCGCCCGGAAAACAACCCTCTCCCGTGGGGAGAGGGTGGCTCGCGCCGCGCGCCCTCATCAGCGGGCGCGAGTCGGGTGAGGGGTTACTTCTTCGCCTTCTACGCCATCGCCCGGATTGAGTCCAGAACCGTGCGCACGAACTCCTCCTGGCGTTTCAGCACCATGGTGTTTGGAATGCGCAACAATCGAATGCCGAGGGTTCGTAATTAATCTTCCCTGGCGGGGTCTTTGCGCATCTGGTCGATTTGCGATTGGACGCCGCCGTCGAGTTCAATGGCCAGCCGATGCTCGAAGCAGTAAAAATCGAGGACGCCGTTTTCGATGCGGAATTGGCGGTGGAACTTTGCTCCGAGCTGACGGTGGCGCAGCAGTCTCCACGCCGCTTTTTCCGCCTGCGTGGGGCTGGCTCGCAACTCGCGAATGCGCGCGGTGGGGATTCGCATCGGCAGATTATAGCCGCTCGTGTTATTCCGCCGCGCCCACTCTTCCCCCGTCGCAGGGTTCCAGGTCCCAGATTTCCGTGGCGTATTCCTTGATGGCGCGGTCGGAGGAGAACTTTCCGGCGCGGGCCACGTTCAGAATGGCCTTGCGATCCCACGCTTCGACATCGCGATAGGCGGCATCGACGCGCTCCTGCGTCTGGATGTAGTCGCGCATATCGGCCAGTAGCATGTAGTGGTCGCCGTTATTCAGCAGCGATTGGATGATCGGTTTGAAAATCCCCGGCTCCAGCAGGCTGAAGAAGTCCTTCTCAATCAGCGTGATCGCCTGGCGAATCTCTTCGTCGCTGTTATAAATGTCCCAGGGATTGTACCCTCTGCGGCGCTGTTCAACCTCTTCGCTCTTCAGGCCGAAGATGAAGATGTTCTCGTCGCCAACCTCCTCCAGAATTTCCACGTTGGCGCCGTCAAGCGTGCCGATGGTCACCGCGCCGTTAAGCATCATCTTCATGTTGCCGGTGCCGGACGCTTCCGTCCCGGCCAGGGAGATCTGCTCACTCAAATCGGCGGCGGGAGTGATTCTCTCCGCCAGCGAGACCCGGTAGTTGGGCAGGAACACCACCTTCATCTTTTCGTGAACCTGAGGGTCATTGTTCACAACTTCCGCCACCTGGTGGATTAGCTTGATGATCAGCTTGGCCATGAAATAGCCCGGCGCGGCTTTGGCTCCAAAAATGAATGTGCGCGGAACAATGTCGAGCGCCGGATTCTTCTTCAGGCGGTCATACAGAACGATGATGTAAAAGACCAGCAGCAGTTGCCGTTTATATTCATGCAGCCGTTTGACCTGGACATCAAACAGGGAATCGGCCGAAACGGTGATGCCGGTTTCGCGTGCGATGAGCTTGGCCAGGACTTCCTTGTTCTTTTTCTTGGCAGCGCGGAATCGCTCCCGGAAGGCCGGATCATCCACAAACTTTTCAAGTTTCCGCAGCTCACCCAGATCCGTAATCCACTGGTCGCCGATGTATTCCGTAATCAGGTGGGCAAGCGCCGGATTGGCGCTTAGCAGCCAGCGCCGCGGGGTGATGCCGTTGGTCTTGTTGTTGAATTTCTCCGGCCACAGTTCGGCAAAATCCCTCAGGACTTCATTCTTCAAAAGTTCAGTGTGAAGCCGCGCCACGCCATTGACGGAACTGGATCCCACGATGGCCAGGTGCGCCATGCGGACGTATTTCTCGCCCGACTCGTCGATAATGCTCATGCGGCTGAGACGGTCATCCTGCAAAGGCCAGCGCGTGGCCACGTCGCGCATAAAGCGGGCATTGATCTCATAAATAATTTGCAAATGCCGGGGCAGCAACCGCCCAAACATGGTGATGGGCCACTTCTCCAGCGCCTCCGGCAGGATGGTGTGATTGGTGTAGCCCGTGGAAGCCGTGGTGATCTGCCAGGCCTGATCCCAGCCCAAGCCTTCGCGGTCAATCAGCAGGCGCATCAGCTCCGGAATGACCAGCGAGGGGTGCGTGTCATTCATCTGGATGAAGGCTTTTTGCGGGAACTCCTTCCAATCCTTGTAGTCGGTCTTGAAGCGGCGCATGATGTCCTGAATGGAGCAGGAGACAAAGAAGTACTGCTGTTTCAGGCGCAGTTCTTTGCCTTCAAACACGTTGTCATTGGGGTAAAGGACCTTGGTGAGATTTTCCGCCAGGACTTTGTTGGCCACCGCATCCACGTAAGATCCCCGATTGAAATCGTCAAGGTCGAACTCGGCCGTGGCCTTGGCGGACCAGAGGCGCAACGTGTTCACCGTGTGCCCGCCATAACCCACCATGGGCAGGTCATAGGGCATGCCCACCACGGGTTTTGCATCCACCCAGCGCCATTCGGAGCCGTTGGGGCCGGGGCGAGCTTCCACGCGTCCTCCAAACTGCACGGGGAAGGAGTATTCCGGGTGGGAGATTTCCCAGGGGTAACCGAGTTTCAGCCATTCGTCCGGCACCTCCACCTGGTAGCCGTTCACAATCCGCTGGTTGAAGATGCCAAAGTCATAGCGCAAACCATAGCCGACGCAAGGGTATTCGAGAGTGGCGAGGGAGTCCATAAAGCACGCTGCCAGGCGCCCCAGACCGCCATTGCCCAGGCCAGCGTCCACTTCCTGGTCGAGAAGGTCATCCCAGTTGAGGCCAACATCCAGAACCGCCTGGCGGCAAGCTTCCTCCAGCCGCAGATTCATCACATTGTGTTCCAGTGAGCGGCCAATCAGGAACTCCAGCGACAGGTAGTAAACCCGTTTAACGTGGCGGTTGTGGTGCGCCTGCTGGGTGGGAATCCAGCGCTCAATCAGGCGGTCGCGGACGGCCAGGGCGAAGGCGTAATAACGGTCGCGGGTGGTGGCTGTGTAGCGGTCTTTGGCCAGCGTTCGGCGCAGGTGATGCTCAAAAGCGTGCCGCAGTTCCTTTACCAGCTTTGCTGCCTCATCGCTTGATGCTGCGGGACCTGGGACCTTTGCATCAGATTTCATGTTTACCTCCCCGGCCAAAATCTCAAATCTGAAATTTCAAATCGAAAAAACCGGCATTCGAAAAGCGAAAATCGTCAATCGCCAATAGATTGCCTAGCTTGCCGCCTGTGTGCCCAGCGCACGGGAGATCAGTGCGCGGCCTTCCTCCTGGATGCGGCGCAGATGCTCCGCGCCGTTCATGCTTTCGGCATAGAACTTGTACACGTCTTCAGTCCCCGAGGGCCGTGCGGCGAACCAGCCGTGTTCGGTGACAATCTTGATTCCGCCAATCGGGGCGCCGTTGCCGGGGGCCTCGGAAAACTTTGCGACAATCTTCTCCCCGGCCACCTCCGTGTCGCGCACTTGCGACGGTGAGAGTTTCCCCAACGCCGACTTTTCCTCAGGCGTGGCGGGCATATCGGTGCGCTCATACACCATTTCGCCAAACTCCTGGGTGAGCGCGCGATGATGCTCTGCCGGATCGCGTCCGGTCTTCGCTATTACTTCGGCAGCAAGCAGGCCGAGGATGAGGCCATCTTTGTCCGTGCTCCAAACCTGGCCGTTCAGTCGCAGGAACGATGCGCCGGCGCTCTCTTCGCCCCCGAAGCCCAAACCGCCGGTGAGCAGTCCCTCCACGAACCACTTGAACCCCACCGGGACCTCCACCAGTTTTCGCCCCAAACGCGCGGCCACGCGGTCAATCAGGCTGCTGCTCACCACCGTCTTGCCCACACCCGCATTGGCCGCCCATCCGGGCCGGTTTTGAAAAAGGTAATCGATGGCCACGGCGAGGTAGTGGTTTGGATTCATCAATCCGCCCCCGCGCGTCACAATTCCGTGGCGGTCGGCGTCGGGGTCATTGGCAAAGGCCACGTCAAAGTTGGCCTTTTGCTCGATCAAACTCGCCATGGCGTAACGGGAGGAGCAATCCATGCGAATCTTTCCGTCCCAATCGATGGACATGAAGCGGAAAGTCGGGTCAACCAACTTGTTCACAATCGTTAGGTCGAGATGATAGCGGTCCTGGATGGGTCCCCAATAATCAACGCTGGCGCCGCCCAGCGGGTCAACTCCAATTTTCACCCCCGCGCTCTGAATGGCCGCCAGATCGACGACGCCTGCGAGGTCGCTCACATAAGACGCAACGTAATCGTGCGGGTGGGTTGTCTCCGCTGACCGGGCCCGCGCGTAGTGAATGCGCTGAACTTCCCGCAAGCCATTTTCCAGAATCGCGTTGGCGCGCTGTTCGATCCACTTGGTGGCGCCTGTGTCCGCCGGACCTCCGTGCGGTGGGTTGTATTTGAACCCGCCATCATCGGGAGGATTGTGCGATGGCGTAATGACAATTCCATCAGCAAGTCCCGCGGGCTTGGTGCGATTGAAATTCAAAATGGCGTGGGAGACGGCCGGTGTGGGTGTGTATCCCCCGGCGGCGTCGACCATCACATGAACGCCATTGGCCGCAAGAACCTCCAGCGCGCTCACAAAGCCGCTTTCGGAAAGTGCATGCGTGTCCCTGCCAATAAACAGTGGCCCTTCCACTCCCTGCTGTTTGCGATATTCGCAAATCGCCTGGCTGATGGCCAGAATGTGGTCCTCATTGAAGCTGCACTTCAACGCCGTGCCGCGATGGCCCGAGGTGCCAAAGCTGACTCGCTGTTCCCGGATGGCCGGGTCAGGATGCTCACTGAAATAAGCCGTGATGAGCTTGGGAATGTTGACAAGGTCGCTTGCTTGGGCCAGTTTTCCGGCTTTGGGACTAACCTGCATTGAAGAGCCTCCGTGCTCTCACCGCACAATCAGATCCGGCCCAGGGAGGGCGGATTGCCTGGCGGCGTATTGGGGTGACCCATTATAGCGCCAACCGGCCCCTCGCGGACCCTTTGCAGGCGCCCGCCCGGCAAATCGCCACCCGAGGATAGCACCCGCCCCCATGAAGCAAGTTGGTGTGTTCGGTGAATCTGTCGTTAAATTACGGTGTCATCAGCCATGAGATCGGCCCCGAACACTGGCCGGCATAGACCTTCATATTCAGTCATCAGTCATCAGTTCTCAGTAAAAAGCCTGCCTAATGGGTGTTTGTACTGAAAACTGATGACTGATGACTGACGACTTTTCTCAGCAAGCCCTGTGATATACTGCGCGCAGCATTAGTGCGGTAGGCATAAACAGGGCATCAAAAACAATCAATTTCCCGCGGGCGCCATCGGCCAAATCATGGGGTTATCTATAAATCCAGGAGGTTTGCTGAAATGGAAAAGAAAATTCGGTGGGTCTTGATCGTTCTCTGTGCGGTCCTTGTCCTGCCGCTGCTCGCCGCGGCGCAAAATAAAGTTTTCGAACCCGAGCCCAAACTTGAGCCCATTGAAGTGCGTCCCATTGATGACAATGTGAAGTTGAGGGTCATCAACAAAGCCCGCCGGAAAAATAAATCACCAGAGGTAGCAAGCGTCCCTCCCCCGCACGTCACCCTCTCTCCCGCATCTCCCCACGTGGGTCTGCATAATTCATTAATTGTGCAGGGGGTGTACAACGGAGCAAAAGGGGCCGAGAGTATTATCTTCAAGGGAAAGCAGGATCATCTGGTCCTGTATTTTGCAACAGTTCAAGGGAAAACATACCTGCTTGACGCCTCGACCGCTCTGGCCTCGAGTTGGAGTTATTCGGTAATTTCGCAAGTGGGCACTACCGTCTCACAAGGGACTCTGGCGGCGCAAGACGGGCACATTCTCATACCCTTTGTCGCCCCGGGCGCATTAATCCTGGTGAATTTATCCCCCGCCGTCACCAGCAACGCGCCGAACGTGATAACCGGGCGTTTCCTCAGCGCAGAACTGACCAAGGTGGATTGATCTTGTTATAGCCCCGCGAACCAAACCGGGTGGCGGCGCGGCAGGGTTGGATTGACCGGGAGCACGGCCAATTGGAATCAGATCTGCCCGTGGCGGCAAGGTGCGAGTATTGCAGCGGTCTTCATAAAGAGGGCCTCAAAAACAATCAATTTTCCCCCGTAGCTCGTCCTTCGCACAGCTACCGGGTATCCGTAGAACCAGGAGGATCGCTAAGATGGGAAATAGGATTCAACGCATTGTAATGGTTATTGTTCTGCTCCTTGCCCTGCCGTTGCTGGTTTCGGCGCAGGACAGGCCTCAGGGCAAGAGGCTTTTTAAAGAGCCCAAACCTCCTCAGCACGAAATTGCGCCACTCGATTCGGCTGTGAAGTTGAAGGTGGTCAATGACTTTCGATTAAAAAACAACATCTCCAAGGTGAAGAAGTTTCCCCCTTCAACCGTTACCCTTACCCCCATGGCTCCCAGCGATGGTGACAGTAATTATCTTTCGGTATATGGCTATTACAGCGCCAAGCCGGGAATCAAATATATTGCTCTGAGAAGTATTGGCGAGGGGCAGAAACAGGGCGTGGTCATGAACTTTGGGGTAACTGAGGGAAAGACGTACATGGTTGACGTCAAGGTTGGGGGCACCGATACGTGGGCCTATTCGATCCTCCAAAATGGTCCTTTAGACCAAGGGACCATGACCGCAACCAATGGGCATCTCCTCATCCCCTTCATTGCTACGGGAAGTTCGGTGGCAGTTGAAATCCAGCCCCAACAGGGGAGCCCCGGCAGCGATTGGGGACCTATGTCAATGAGTTTCTTCTTTAGCGGAGAGATCGCTGAATTCCCTTGATCGGGTTGCCATTCGGGGGCGCACTTCACAAAGTTGTGGCGCTCCTGCCCCCTGAAATTCCCTTCAAACGATGGGGCGCCGTGGCGCCCCGGTAAAGCCCCGCTTTAAGCTCACGCATTTTTTGATGAAATCTGCCGCATTCTCCCACTCTTTTACGCCTATAGAGATATTGGGGAGTACCTTCTGGATAATCTCCGCTTACCGCGGGCGCAGGGTTTTGGTATCCTTGCCGCTTGGAAATTCCACTCCTCCGCTTGGGAGAGTTTATGCGTCGAATTCTGCTGGCTGGCCTTTCCGTGCTCTTTGGTTCCATTCTCACTGTCGCGGCGGACTCCGCTCCGTTGCTTTTACAGAGCCCCACGCTCAGTAAGACTCAGATTGCCTTCGCCTTTGGCGGAGACATCTGGATTGTCAATCGCGCGGGCGGGGACGCCCAGCGCCTGGTGACGGGCAATGGAACGCTGAGCCGCCCGATCTTCTCCCCGGATGGAACCGAGATCGCCTACACGGGCAACTACGATGGGAATGATGACGTGTACGTGGTGGCCGCCGCGGGTGGTGAGCCGCGCCGCATCACCTATCATCCCTCCGCCGATGTGGCGGTGGGTTGGACCAACGACGGCAAGAGCATTCTGTTCCGAACCCTGCGCGGCAGCTATTCGCGCTTTGAGAAGCTCTACACCGTGTCCGCCACCGGCGGATTCCCCACGCCGCTTCCCCTGCCCATGGGGGTTGAGGGCTCCTACTCTCCCGATGGAACACACCTTGCCTACGTGCCGGGTTGGAACCGGCGCCTGGGCGCGATTGATGCCTACGTTGCCATCAAGCACTATCGCGGCGGGCACACCGCCCGCGTCTGGATTGCCGACCT
>Ga0302320_10003795_pt1 | contig 34699 bp, 14 predicted proteins | sample Bog_T0_3_FD_202130 | JGI IMG/M metagenome (GOLD analysis project Ga0302320, IMG submission 202130) | Peat permafrost microbial communities from Stordalen Mire near Abisko, Sweden - Bog_T0_3 | ecosystem: Environmental > Terrestrial > Soil > Wetlands > Peat | place: Sweden: Abisko, Stordalen Mire...
CGTACGTCAACCCCTCCGCTCCGCTCCGTACCGCCCAGGCGCCCCGGCTACGCAAACTCTGCGCACTGATCAGGGCGTGCACCGGAGACGTCGGGAAGGCAACTGCTGCACCGGTTCCCCGCGCTAACATGGCTTCCTTGCCAGCGGCCGTCAGCAGCGAAAGGCTCTCCAGGGGAAGGCGGGGCTCCTCGATGACCTGCGCCAGCACTCGCGCATACGAGTCGCCCAGTTGTTTTATCGAATCCAGCGAGTACCTGGCTGAGTCGTATTCCAAATCCAGACGCAATCCTTCTTTCAAGCCGGTCGCAATCAAGCGCAGCTTCAGCGCCTCGGTAGTGGCAAGCACGGCAACGGGGAAGATGGTGACCGACCCGCTTTGCCCATCTGCTCGCAAGTCGAGGTACTCGAACCCGATTGCCGGACTTGCCGCCGCACTCCCCGGCTCGAACCAGTCCTGCTTGTCTCGTGCCTGGTTGGCAGCCGCCGTTACCGCGCTCAGAACTTCGTCGAACCGCGACTTGCCGTCATACTCCAACGCGACCGGCAGGTAACGGGAGAACAGGCCAATCGCGTTCTTGATCTCGTCGTACTCGCGCCCCGCCGAGCCCGCCAGCACCACAGTTCGCGGATCACCGGTCATGCGGTGCAGCAGCACATGCCACGCCGCCAGCAGAATATCTGCCTGGCGGACTCCGCTGTTCTCGGCCATCCGCCCCAACTCCGCTGCGTCTTCAGGGGCAAGACCGATTCGGAGGCTCTCTATCCCCCCGCTGGCCCCCTCTGCTTCGAGCGGCAACACCAGGGGTTGATGCACCTGATTCCGCCAGAATGCCCGCGGGCCTTCGGCCCCGTCTTCCGGAGCATCGAGCAGATCGTGCTGCCACTCCGTCACGTCGGCGTACTGGATCAGTTCTCCATCCGGTGTCTTGCCCAGAAGGTCGAGGCGCAACTCATCGGCAAGCACCAGGAACGACACCGCATCGGCACACAAACTTGAGATCGCCACGAGCAGCGCATGTTCCTCCTCCGCGAGCCGGAAGAGCGTAGCCGATAGAACGGGTGCGTCGCTTGCCTTGCTCCTTCCACGCACAATCTCGTTAAACCGGGCATGGAGCGCAGATTCACGCTCCCCAGCCGGCAGTCCACTCAGGTCTTCGAACTGAAGATACGGCTGATCGGCGTCAAGAATCACCTGCAAGGGCAGCTTCAACTCGCGGGGCTTGCGAAAGACCGTCCGCAGGATCTCGTGGCGCGCCACAACCGCGCCGATGGCATCGCGAAGGGCTGAAGCTTCAAGCGGTCCGTGGCAAAGGAACAGGCCAGCGGAAACTGGGTAGCCTTCCTCGCTGGAGACGGCCACCAGATGCTCCTGCTGGGGTGAGAGTCGAAAGCCCGCGATCGATTCTGTTTTCATAGTCTTGTGTGTAATCGCTTCCCATGGAGCGCCATTGCATCCGCTGAATTCCCCGTCAGAGTTGCGAAGCACGTCGCCGCACAAGTTTGACGCGCTCTCCTCGCGTGTTTTTGCCCAACCCGTTGATCAACTCGTAGCGCGAATCCATCTATCTTCAGTCTGGTGGGGAGATCCAATGGCTTGCGATTCAGTCGTTGACCACATGTGATTGGGGTTAGTATGATGTCAGCATTATAATACCGTTGCCTGTAGTGGCTTGGGTCAGTTTGAAAAGGTCGTTCGCGGCCGCTTGTTACCTGGACTCGCGTGCGAGTCGATTTTCTTTTGAGCGGCGTGAACTCCAGTACACCAACCAAGAGAAACGCCCTTCCATCTCCTCCATCGTTCCTAGCCAGCCCCACGACGCCCCCTTGCCCGGATTCCAACATCCCTGGGCCACCCGAAGTCACCCAGCAGATCGATAGACAGAGATATCACCCTCCCGGTGGAGGACTTAGCGGTCGTCTCTGCGCGAAGCTGGGCTCCTGCATTCAGTCCAACCAGCCGCCTCAAACCTCAACCTGTTTCCTTAGCCGGAGGCGCACTCCCGGCCTGCGCAGTTCTTCGTAGCTCCCTATGATTCTGCCCTGCTTCTGGTAACAATCAAGTGGTACTATCGGGGAAGAATGCTGGTACCTTGGACGTATTGTCTTCGATGGCAGCGAGCTGCTATTTTCTGTTGACATCCCCTGGAGTGAAATCGGATCGCCGGGTCTCAAGAAACTGATGGGAAAGGGTGTAAGCCGATCCTGAGTTCTGCTCAATATGGAAGCGCAACCGAAGCGTGAACCTCTTGGGGCTATCCAGAGAGAGCCGGTTTCGGCATGTGGTTTCGGGAAGAATGGATCCCGAATGAGGTATTGGGCAGATGGCGTTCTGGAATCTCAACCAATCGGACCATGCGCTTGCGGCCATTGACGCCCGCACCGGCAGGCAATGGAACATTGCCCAACTCAGCCGGGATGCGGAGCGGATGGGGCAGGCATTGCCGCGCATGGGGCGCAAGTCCGTGGGTGTCCTGCTCGCCCAGAACCGCTATGAATCCTTAGTTGCCTATCTCGCGGCTTTGCGATCGGCGTCCACTGCCATCATCCTGCTGGATGCGACCCTCAATCCCGACCTTCTCAACGCTCTGCTTGCGGAGTACCAGCCGGACTGGATCTTCACCCCGCGCCCGGAACTCGCATTCGCAGGCTACCGGCAGAGCGCATCCGGTGAACCCGGATTGCTGGAGCGCGAGCATCCGCTGGAGATCGTCATCCACCCCGACCTCGCCCTTTTGCTCAGCACCTCGGGGTCTACAGGAAGTCCGAAACTTGTCCGCCTCTCTCTGCGGAATCTCGATGCAAACGCTTCGTCCATCGCGCAATATCTCGGGCTGAACGCGGACGAGCGCCCAATCACCTCCCTTCCCATGCCCTATTCGTACGGCCTTTCGGTGATCAACAGTCATCTGCACGCAGGCGCCGCGATTGTATTCAGCGAAGATGGGATTCTGCGCCGCGAGTTCTGGGATGCGGTTGACCGGCATGGCTGCACCTCCTTTGCGGGCGTGCCTTATACCTACCAGCTGCTGCTTCGTTCCGGCCTGCTGACCCAGAAAGGCGCCTCGCTCAGGACCTTGACCCAGGCGGGTGGACGGCTGGAGGAGGACTCCATCCGCCAAATGCAGCGACTAGCTGGCTTACGCGGCTGGAAGTTCTTTGTCATGTACGGCCAAACCGAGGCGACAGCACGCATTTCCTACGTGCCGTTCAACCAGCTTGCCAGCAAGATCGGTTCCGTTGGCGTCCCGGTGCCGGGAGGCTCGCTCTCCATCGACGAAGCCACGGAAGAACTGATTTACGCAGGTCCGAACGTGATGATGGGCTATGCGGAGTGCCGCGACGACCTGGCCCGGGGCGACGATTTAAACGGTGTGTTGCGGACTGGCGACCAGGGCCGCAAGGATGCCGACGGGTACTTCTACATCACCGGCCGACTCAAGCGCTTTCAGAAGATGTTCGGCAAACGCTTCAACCTCGATCATGTGGAGAAGATCCTCTCCGAGCGTTTTGGCTCCGCGGTGGCCTGTTACGGCCGGGACGACTTGCTGATGGCAGCCGTCGAGCAATGCGAGAACACGGTGAAGGCCACCGAGGCGATCTGTCAGATATTCGACCTGCCGCGAACGGCGGTCAAGGTCATATCCATAGCGAAAATGCCGCAAACCGCCAATGGAAAGTTCGACTACAAGCACCTGACCGAATCCATTCAGGAGCAGGAGACAGCTACGATATGGAAGTGAGAACATGCATACCATGGCCGACGGTTTGACCCCAGAGAGCCGGACGGATCCGGCCGGCGGCAGAAGCGCTGCGGAGAAGACGCTCGCCCGGATCTGGGCTGAAGTGCTGCGCCTGCCGGACGTGGCAGTCGATGCGAATTTCTTTGAGATCGGAGGCGACTCCATCAAGGTGATGGAGGTGATCATGCGCGCCGGCGAGGCCCTGGGCGTCGACATACCGCTGATGGCCTTCTTCGAAGACCCCACAGTGGCCCATCTGGCCGCTGTGGCGGACGAGCTCAAGGGCAGCAGTAGCGCATCGGAAATGGCAATCGCGCAAATCTGGGCTGAAGTGCTGCGCCTGCCCGATGTGGCAGTCGATGCGAACTTCTTTGAGATCGGCGGCGACTCCATCAAGGTAATGGAAGTCATCATGCGCATCGGCGAGGTCATGGGCGTCGACGTGCCGTTGATGGCCTTCTTCGAAGATCCCACCGTAGCGCATCTGGCCACTGTTGCGGACGAACTCAAGGGCGGCGATACCGATGGTCTGATCAAGCGGGTCCCGGGCCGGCGCGAGTTCCCCCTGTCGCACTCGCAGCAGGTCTTTTGGCTGCTGGCCCAGCAGAACCGCGGAACGGGTCTCTACATCACCGCCCGCATCTTCCGCGTGCAGGGCAAGCTGGACTCCGGCATTCTGGAGCGCAGCCTGAATGAGCTGCGCCGCCGCCACGAAATTCTGCAGGTGCGCTTTGTCCTCGGCAACGACGGTCCAAGGCAGATCGTGGACCCACGAGACCCATTGCATCTGGAACTCTCCGACCTGCGCGCAGTGGACTCCGAATCGCGGGAACAGGCTGCGCAGGAGCAGGCGCTCGCGACCGTTCGTGAGCCCTTCGATCTGGAAGCCGGCCCCGTGCTGCGCGCGCGTCTGGTTCGACTCACGGAGGAGGACTCTCTCCTGTGCGTTGCGATTCACCACGCCGTGAGCGACGGCTTCACGGGCAGCATCTTTCTCGACGAGCTCTCTGCGATCTACGACGCCTTCGCCGCAGGACAGCCGAATCCCCTTCCCGAGCTGGAACTGCATTTCACCGACTATGCGGCATGGGAGAGGGAGTGGATGTCCGGCTCGCGTCTCGATCGGGAACTGGGCTATTGGCGTTCCGTGCTCACCGGCGCCCCGGGCTCGATCGACCTTCCGACCGACGGGACGCCCGCGTCCGAATTGGACCGGCGAGGCCGCCTCAAGACGATCAATTACCCCGCCGAGTTGCTGCAGCGGTTGCAGTCGCTGGCCCAATCGAATGGAACCACTCTCTTTGCCGTACTCACGGCTGCCTTCCGCATCCTGCTCTATCGCTGGTCCGGTCAGACCGACTTTATGATCGGCACCATCGCCAGCAACCGCAGCTGGAGCCTTACCGAGCGGATGATCGGCTGCTTCGTGAACCCCCTCGCGTTGCGCAATCCGGTGGTGGAGGGCGAAAGCGCCGCCAGTTTGCTGGGCCGCGAGAAAAGCGCCGTCATGGACGCCTTCGCGCATCAGGATTGTCCCTTTCCCGCGATCGTTGAGGCGATCAATCCGGAAAGGACGGGCAGCGACAATCCCTTCTTCAACGTCGCGCTCCTACTGCAGAGCTTTCCGGCCATCGCGGTACGAGGCCGTTGCTTCCAGGCGCAGGACATTAGCTTCGACGCGCAGATTGCTCTGCTCGACCTTCGCTTTATCGCCACCGAGACCGCGGCCGGTCTTGAGGTCAACTGCGAATACAACACCAGCCTCTTCGAAGACGGCACCATCGACAATCTCCTCGCCGCCTATCGACAGGTGATGAGCCAGATTGTGTCGGCGCCGGAAACGGCCGTCGCGGAGATCGAGATTCCGGATGCCCTTGCGCAGCAGGCCGAGGCCCATCGCCGCGCGCACTACCGGCAGAAAATTGCCATCGCCGCCAATTTCACGGCCGAGCCCATCCAAGACCCGCTCGCTTTCTGGATGGAGCAACTGCACATTCCATCGCGGATCGAATTTGCTCCCTTCGATCAGGTCTTTCAGCAGTTGCTGGACCCCGCAAGCCTTTTGGCCGGCAATGCGGACGGCCTGAACATGGTTCTTATTCAATGGCGCGAGGGACATCCGCCGGGCGAGCAGGCGCGGGAACTGGCGAAAGCTCTGAAGACCAGGGCAGCACGCGGCGGCGCACCGATTCTGGTCTGCGTGTGCCCGCCAACCGTTACGGATGAAGAGCTGGTGCTGAATGCCGCATTGGCCGGACAGACCGGCATTCATGTCGTTCATCCGCACGAAATCCTGGACCTCTATCCCGTCGCCAACTACCGCGATGCATACGCCGATGCGGTGGGCGCCATTCCGTATACTCCGGAGTTTTTTATCGCGCTGGCCTCCATGGCGGCGCGAAGGATCTTTGCCTTGCGCAGCACTCCATTCAAGGTGATCGCACTTGACTGCGACAACACGTTGTGGAAAGGCGTCTGTGGCGAAGATGGCGCGCTGGGCGTAGAGGTGGACGTGCAGCGCCGCGCATTGCAGGAATTCATGCTTGCCCAGCGCGAGGCGGGCATGCTGCTCTGCCTGTGCAGCAAGAACGTTGAAGCGGACGTGGCCGCGGTCTTCGCGAGCAACCCTGGAATGCTCCTGCGCCCTGAGCATTTTGTCGCATCCCGCATCAACTGGCAGTCGAAATCCGAGAACCTGCAAGACCTCGCCAGCGATCTCAAACTGGGCGTGGAGAGTTTTATCTTTGTCGACGACAACCCGCTGGAGTGCGCCGAAGTGCGCGCCAATTGCCCCGGCACGCTGGTGCTGCAGTTGCCCGCCGAGGATGCGAGCATCCCTCACGTGCTCCGCCATCTGTGGGCCTTCGACCACTGGAACCTCACGCAGGAAGACCGCAAGCGCAGCGAGCTTTACCAGCAGGAGCAGGAACGCGAACAGGCGCGCAGCGGATCAGGGGACCTTGCGGGATTCATCCGAAGCCTCGATTTGAAGATCGATATCCGGCCGATGCAGCCGGACGATGTGGCGCGCGTATCGCAGCTGACGCAACGCACCAACCAGTTCAATTGCACCACCATTCGCCGTTCTGAAGGCGATATAGCGAGCGCTCTTGAGGGCGGCCAGGAATGCCTCGTCGTCAAGGTACGCGATCGTTTTGGCGATTACGGTCTTGTCGGAATCGCGATCTTCGCCGCGGAGGGCGGTGCGCTCACGGTGGACACGCTGCTGATGAGTTGCCGGGCGCTGGGAAGAAAGGTCGAGCACCAAATCCTTTCCAGGCTCGGCGCCATCGCCGTCGAGCGGGAACTGGCGCGGGTTGACGTACGCTTTACTCCTTCAGAGAAAAACCGTCCCGCATTCGATTTCCTCGAAAGCGTGGGGGCACGGTTCGTGAGCACGTCACACGGCAGCTCCCTCTACACCTTCCCCGCCACCTATGCCAGCAGGGTCCATGAGTTGGAGTCCGCAGAACTGGCCCAACCAGAGGAACCCGCCGCGGGCGGCACCATCCCTTCGCTGGCTGCGCAAACCGACCTGGAGCGGATCGCGACAGAACTCGATAACGTGGGTGCCGTCGCGCGGGCGATCCGAGCGCGTGCCGTAAAAGCAGGCGTGGAAACCAGCCCAGTGAAGGCGCGTAATGCGACTGAGGAGATTCTGTCCGGGATTTGGGCGGGACTGCTGCACACGCCCGCACCCGGCGTTCACGACGATTTCTTCCGCCTGGGCGGAAACTCGCTGCTGGCCGTGCAAGTTCTTTCGCGGGTGCGGCAAACACTTGGCGTGGAGTTGCCGCTGCGGGCGATGTTCGACGAGCCGACGTTGGGCGGACTGGCGCGGCGCATCGATGCGGCTCGCCGCGCGCGGACAGGCGTGGTCACGCCGCCTCTGGTGAGAGCATCGCGCGTGGGGCCTGTTCCGGCTTCGTTCGCGCAACAGCGGCTGTGGTTCATCGATCAATACGAACCACAGAACCCCATCTACAACATTCCGCAGATGACCCGCATGCGCGGGCCTCTGCATGTAGAAGCGTTGCAGCAGAGTCTTACGGAGATCGTCCGCCGCCACGAGGTACTGCGCACGACATTCGAAGCGGTGGATGGACAGCCGATCCAGGTGATCGGTGCGGCGACTGGTGTGCGCCTGCCGCTGACCGATCTCTCGCAGGTTCCGGAACCGTTGCGCGCGAGCGAGATTCAGCGAGTGGCGCTGGAAGAAGCGGCGCGGCCGTTCAACCTGGCTCATGGGCCTGTACTGCGTGCGCGGTTATTGCGCAGCGCACCCGACGATCACATCCTGCTGATCGTTCTGCATCACATTGCCGGCGATCGCTGGTCAGCTGGAATCCTGGCCGAGGAAATGGAGGCGCTCTACAAAGCTTATGCAACGGGCGACTCTTCCCCGTTGCCGGAGCCGCCAGTGCAATATGCCGACTTTTCCGTGTGGCAGCGCGGCTGGCTGCAAGGGCAGCAGCTGGACAATCAGGCCGCATACTGGCGCCGGCAGCTCGCCGGCGCCCCTGCTGTTCTGGAACTGCCCACGGACCGGCCGCGTCCTGCGCTGCTCAGCCACAAGGGCGCAACACAGACAGCTCTGCTGCCGATGGACCTGGTGGACAAGTTGAATGCGTTGAGCCAGAGCGAGGGTGTGACGCTCTTCATGACTCTGCTGGCCGCATTCCAGACACTACTCGGCCGTTATTCCGGACAAGACGACATTGTTGTGGGATCGCCTATAGCGGGCAGAAATAACACCGAGATTGAGCAGTTGATCGGGTTCTTCGTCAACACGCTGGCTTTGCGGGCCGACCTGTCCGGCGACCCTGCATTTCGCGACCTGATGCTGCGTGTGAAAGAGACGACGCTGAACGCGTATTCTCATCAGGACATTCCCTTCGAGAGGCTGGTGGAAGAGCTTCAGCCAGAGCGCAGCCTCAGCTATCAACCCATCTTTCAGGTCGTCTTTGCCCTCCAAAACGCCCCCCAGCGTTCGCTTGAGTTGGCTGGACTGAGCCTGGAGCGTCTGCCTTTGCACCAGGGCACGTCGGCATTTGACATGTCCTGGTTTGCAACGCAAGTGGCGAATGGCCTGCAAATCCGCGCAGAGTACAACACTGACCTGTTCGATTCAGCGACCGTTGGGCGCGCGATCGGGCATCTCCGCAATCTGCTGGAAGCAGTCGTAGCGCATCCAGAGCATCGGCTGTCAGAGCTGAAGTTGCTGGACCAGGAAGAGTTGAGACGCGTACTGGTGGACGTGAATGCGACCGAGACCGAATACGCCAAGGACCGCTGCGCTCATGAATTATTCGAAGAGTGGGCGGAGCGCGCTCCGGATCACGTCGCCGTTTCGAACGAAGCCTCGTCGCTGACCTACCGGCAGCTGAACACGCGCGCCAACCAGCTTGCCCATCATCTCCGGGAACGCGGCGTCGGTGTGGATTCGCGGGTGGGAATTTTCCTGGAGCGGTCAATTGATTTTGTGGTGGCGATATTAGGCGTGTTGAAGGCGGGCGGCGCCTACCTGCCAATCGATCCCGCTTATCCGCCGGAGCGCGTCGCTTTCATGCTTGAAGATGCGCAGTGCCTGGCCGTGCTCACTTCATCGGGCCTGGCCGGGAGTCTGCCGCCGGATGCGTGTGGCCAAATCCGGGTGGATGCGGATTGGACGCCGATCGGCGCCCACCCAGTTTCGAACCCCGTCCAGATTGCGAAGGCGGGAGACCTGGCGTACATGATTTACACCTCCGGCTCTACCGGCAAGCCGAAGGGTGTGCAGATCGAGCATGGCAGCCTGTTGAACCTCATCGCCTGGCATCGGCATACGTACAGCGTCCGGGAGGCTGACCGCGCCACGCAGGTGGCTGGGGTGGCCTTCGATGCGTCGGTCTGGGAGATTTGGCCATATCTCACTGCCGGCGCTAGGTTATGCATTCCAGACCAGGAGACGGTCCTGTCCCCGGAGAGCCTGTTGCGCTGGCTGGCTCATGAAGGCGTCACCTTGAGCTTTCTGCCGACACCTCTTGCTGAAAGCGCGCTGGACGCGCTGCGACGAATTCGCGTGGATGGTCTGAAGCTGCGTGCCCTGCTGACCGGGGGCGACAAGCTCAGCCGGCGTCCCGATCCGGCCCTCTCCTTCGAAGTGGTCAATCATTACGGTCCAACAGAGAATACGGTCGTGGCAACGGCACTCCCCGTCGCGACCGAGGGCGACTCAGCGCCACCGATTGGCAAGCCAATATGGAACACCCGCGTGTACGTTCTGGATGGACATCGGAATCCCGCGCCCTACGGGATACCGGGCGAACTTTATATCGGCGGCGACGGCCTGGCACGCGGGTATTGGAATCGGACAGAGCTGACGGCGGCCCGGTTTGTGCCCGACCCTTTCAGCTCCAAACCGGGAGCGCGGCTCTATCGCACCGGCGACCGTGTCCGGTTTCTTCCCGACGGCAGCCTTGCGTTTCTTGGCCGGCTCGACGACCAGGTGAAGGTCCGCGGGTTTCGCATCGAACTCGGCGAGATTGAAGCGGCGCTTCGCCAGCACCCCGCCGTAATTGATTGCATTGTGATCGCACGGGAAGATGTGTCCGGGAACAAGAGACTGATCGGGTATGTCGTGGTGGGGACAGCCGCGGCGCCTTCGGTTGCCGAGTTGCGCTCCCTGCTGGCCACCAGCCTGCCCGAGTACATGGTTCCCCACGTATTCGTGATGCTGGATGCCCTGCCCATCACACCCAACGGGAAGGTCAACCGGAATGCGCTGCCCGTTCCAGACGACCTGGTAGAACAGGTGGAGTATGTTGCTCCGCGCACTGCGACGGAGCGAATCCTGGCGGCCATCTGGTCAGATGTGCTGCACATCGAGCAGATCGGCGTCACCCACAACTTCTTCGCGCTGGGCGGCCATTCCCTGCTCGCGACGCAGATTGTTTCGCGCGTGCGCCAGTCGATGGATGTAGAGCTGCCGCTGCGCTCCATCTTCGAAGCGCCCACCATTGAAGGCCTGGCGAAGCGGATTGCCGGCACAGAACACTCAGCGCAGCTGACTGTGATTCCGCGCGTGCCGCGCGAACAGTCGCTGCCCCTCTCCTTCGCCCAGGAACGGCTCTGGTTTCTCGATCAGCTCGAGCCGGGCAATCCGCAATACAACGGACCTTTGCCCATGCGCCTCAAGGGTCTGTTGAACCCCGCTGCGATGCAGGGCGCCATCAATGCAATCATCCAACGCCACGAGGTGCTTCGCACCACATTCCGCATGGATAACGACCGGCCCGTTCAGGAGATTGCATCGGAACTGACAATCGAATTGCCGGTCATTGACATCTCTGCAGTGCCGGCGCAGGACCGCGAACAAGAGGCGCGGCGGCTAGCCGTTGAGGAAGCTCGGCGGCCGTTCAACTTGAAGATCGGACCAGTGGTACGCGCATCCCTTCTTCGTCTCGACGAAGAAGACCACATCCTGCTGCTCGACATCCATCACATTGCAACGGATGGCTGGTCGATCTGGCCGTTCATCCAGGAACTGGGCGCACTGTATGAGGCATGCCGCGCGAACCTGCCTTCGCCTCTGCCGGACCTGCCGATCCAATACGCGGACTTCGCGGTGTGGCAACGGCAATGGATCGAGAGCGACTTGATTGCCGGGCAACTTGCATATTGGAAGAATCAGCTCGCGGGAGCCCCGGAGCGGATCAACCTGCCTACCGATCGACCTCGTCCGGCGGTGCAGAGTTATCGCGGAGCCACCGAGACGGTGTTTTTCCCGACGGCGCTGTTGAATCAACTGCACGTTCTAGGGCAGCGCGAAGACGTCACGCTTTACATGACCTTACTGGCCGCATTTCAAACCCTCCTTCAACGCTATACGGGCCAGGAAAGCATCGTGGTAGGCTCACCGATTGCGAACCGGACCCGGGCCGAAATCGAGGATCTCATCGGGTTCTTCGTGAATATGCTGGTCATGCACTCGGATCTTTCGGGTAATCCAACCTTCCGTGAGCTGCTGCAGCGGGTGCGCGGGGTGGCGTTGGGCGCCTTTGCAAATCAAGACCTGCCTTTCGAGAAGCTGGTCGAGGCAATCGCTCCAGGTCGCGATCTCAGCTCGAATCCCCTCGTGCAGGTTCTGTTTGTCATGCAGAATACGCGCCGCTCCGTGCTGCGGATAGCTGGTGTGGAGTTCGCGGGCATGCCGATCCACAACGAAACAACCAAGTTTGACATCGGAATCTTTCTTCTCGAGACGCCGGACGGGCTCTCCTGCATGGCGGAGTACGCAACCGACCTCTTCGATGCCTCCACAATCCGGCGCATGCTGGGGCACTTCGGCACTCTCCTGGAAGCGATCGTGAAGAATCCGGATCGGCACATTGGCGAACTGCCCTTGCTGAGTTCTAAGGAACGGCAAGTGTTGGAAGCTGCGTCGAGCGGCGCACAGGTGGCGTACCCGCGCGGGCGATCTCTGCACGAGCTTTTCGAGGAGCAGGTAGAGCGCACACCGGATCACGTGGCGCTGACCTTCGAAGATCAGTCACTGACCTATCGTGAGTTGAACGCGCGCGCCAACCAGCTTGCGAGTTTTCTCCGACGGCTAGGTGTCGGACCCGAATCCCTTGTGGGCCTGTACACCGAGCGATCTTTGGGGATAGTGGTTGGTCTGATGGGGATTCTGAAAGCTGGTGGCGCATATGTGCCGATCGATCCTGCTTATCCAAAGGACCGAATTGGCTTCATGCTCCAAGACTCCCAGGTGAGCGTTCTGCTCACGCAGGAATCTCTCCTGGCCTCGATTTGCGACCCTCAGGCCAGAGTCGTCTGCCTTGACAGCGAATGGAAGACCATTGCTCAGGAAAGCCCGGACAACCTGTCGGTCGGCGTCAAACCCGACAACCTTGCTTATGTCATCTATACTTCGGGTTCAACCGGCAAGCCCAAAGGCTGCCTGGTGACACACTACAATGTGGTCCGGCTGATGCAGGCCACCGAGCCATGGTTCCACTTTGATGACATCGATGTTTGGACCCTGTTTCACTCGCATGCCTTCGATTTTTCTGTGTGGGAAATCTGGGGGGCGCTGCTTTATGGCGGCCGGCTGGTGGTGGTGCCTTACTGGATCAGCCGCTCTCCGGAGCGCTTTCATCAATTGCTCCGCGAGCAGAGCGTGACGGTTCTCAATCAAACGCCTTCGGCATTTCGCCAGTTGATTCAAGCGGATCAAGCCGCGAAGGATGCGGAACTGAAGCTGCGCGTAGTCATTTTCGGGGGCGAGGCGCTCGAGTTGGAAAGCCTGCGGCCCTGGTTCGAGAAGCACGGCGATCAACGGCCGCAACTGGTTAACATGTACGGCATCACGGAAACCACGGTGCATGTTACCTACCGCCCCTTGTCCCTGGATGATTTGCAGCAGGCCAGTGGCAGTGTGATTGGCGGCCCCATTCCCGATCTGACGCTCTACATCCTGGATTCGCAGCTCCAGCCGACACCGATTGGAGTGCCTGGCGAGATCTGTGTTGGTGGCGCGGGTGTGGCGCGCGGATACTTGAATCGCCCGGAGCTAACTCAACAGCGCTTCATAGAAAACCCCTGTTCCCCGCAGTCTGGCGATCGTCTTTATCGCTCGGGCGATCTGGCGCGGCGTCTGGCCAACGGCGATATCGAGTATCTGGGGCGGATCGATCAACAAGTCAAGATTCGAGGTTTCCGCATCGAGTTGGGTGAGATCGAGAGCACGCTCGCTACTCATCCTGGAGTTCGCGAGAGCGTCGTGATAGCCCGCGAGGACGAACCCGGAGACAAGCGCCTGGTTGCCTATCTCGTTCCCGATTCCGAATATAAGGGAGCGGATCAACAGGACAATACAGATTCCTTAAGCGCAGAACGTGTGGCGCAGTGGGTGGCCACATTTGACGAGGCATATCGGCAGGGCGGCGACATCGCCGATAGTACGTTCAATATTACCGGCTGGGATAGCAGCTACACATTCGAGCAGATTCCGGCCGCCGAGATGAAGGTCTGGGTGGAGACGACGGTGGATCGGATCCTGGCGCTGAAGCCGGAACGGCTTTGGGAGATCGGGTGCGGCACCGGGTTGTTGCTGTTCAACGTAGCTCCGCATTGCGAGCGGTACTTTGGTACCGATGTTTCATCAACAGCGTTGAGCTACCTCGAACAGCAGCTGAAAAGGCCGGAGCTGAACCTGCCGCAGGTGGCACTGGATCGCAGGCCCGCGCACCAGTTTGAAGACACGCGCCAACGCTTCGATGTCGTAGTTGTGAATTCCGTGGCGCAGTACTTTCCCGACTTTGACTACTTCCTGGAGGTGCTGACGGGAGCAGTGGAAGCGGCAGGTCCGAACGGGTCCGTATTTATTGGGGATTTGCGGAGCCTGCCGCTTCTGGAGACGTTCCAAACGTCGGTGCAAATGTACCGCGCCTCAGACACAACGACGGTAGCCGAACTGCAACAGCTGATTGCACACAACATTGAGCAGGAGGGGGAGCTGCTGATCGACCCCGAGTTTTTCCATGCGGTGAGGCAGCGCCTGCCTGGAATCAAGCGAGTTGAGATCCAGCAGAAACGCGGGCGAGTCCACAACGAACTGACCCGATTCCGCTATGACGTCACTCTGCATCTGGGCGCGACAGCCGCGGAAAAAGTGGACTGCGCCTCCGTGAACTGGCAGCAGCAGGCGTTCACCCTGGATCTGCTGCGGGAGACTTTGCGGGCCACGCAGCCGGAGATGCTGGCAGTGACCGGAGTGCCGAACGCACGTCTGCAGTACGACTCCGTGGCAAGGGGAGTATTGATGCGCATGGACGGGCCTGAGACGATTGGAGAGGTGCGCGAGATTGTGGATCGAAAGATCCATGAGGAGCAAGCCATGGATCCAGAGGATTTCTGGATGCTTGAAGCGGAGGCTCCGTACCGGGTAGAGATTCGTTCCTCGCGAGGGCAAGCTGACGATTGCTTCGATGTGATCCTCCGCCGGGTCGATGCGAATGGGCACTCGCAGTTTGCAGAGTTGAGATATCCCGGGGAGCAGTTGGGATTCCAGCCTCTTCGCAAATATGCGAACAATCCCCTGCGTCAGAGGGTCGCGTCGCAACTGATTCCCCAGTTGCGATTGTGGCTAGGCGCGAAGCTGCCTGATTACATGATTCCTCAAGTGTTCGTTGTGCTGGATGCCATGCCGCTTTCGACGAACGGGAAGGTGGACAAAAAGGCCCTACCGGTGCCGGATCAATCAGGGCTTGCCAGCACACGCAGCTACGTTGCGCCGCAAACCTCAACCCAGGAAATAGTAGCTTCGATCATGGCGGAGGTCCTGCGGATCGAGCGGGTCGGCTTGACTGACAACTTCTTCGAAATGGGCGGTCATTCCCTCTCCGCCACACAGGTCGTAGCCCGGGCCCGGGCGATGTTCGGGGTGGAACTGTCCGTGCGCGTCCTGTTTGAGGCGCCTACCGTTGCCGAGTTGGCGCAATCGATCGAGCGTTTGCAACGTGGCAAGTACCACCTGGAAACCCCGCCGATGGTCCGGGCTGACCGAAAGGGCGCATTGCCGCTTTCTTCCGCGCAGCAACGGCTGTGGTTCCAATACGAGATGGATCCGGAGAGCCCCCTCTACAACATTCCGTGGGCTACGCGCCTCACGGGCCTGCTGGATGCAAAGGCACTCGAGGTTGCGCTGCTCGGCATCGTGCGCCGGCACGAGATTCTGCGCACGACCTATGGAATGGAGATGGATCTGCCCGTGCAGAGAGTGTTGCCCAAAGCGGATATTCAGCTGGAGAGCCGCGATCTGACTGCGCTGCCTGCGCCCGAACGCGAGAGAGAGGCGCGGCGCATGGTCCAACAGGAAAGCGCCAGGCCGTTCAACCTGACCAGCGACGTGCTGTTCCGGCCCATGCTGCTCAAACTGGGCGAGCGGGATCACGTATTGTTCGTCAACATGCACCATATCGCGTGCGATGGCTGGAGCCTGGGGGTGATGGCATCCGATCTAGCGGCGCTTTATGAATCGGCCCTGGCCGGCGACGATGAACCAGGAGATCGACCCTCGCCGCTTCCCGAACTGCCCATACAGTATGCCGACTTTGCAGTTTGGCAGCGAAGTTGGCTAAAGGGTGAAATCCTTGAGCGCCAATTGACCTATTGGAAACAGCGGCTCGAAGGAGCTCCGCCTGTGCTCGCGTTGCCAACTGACCGCCCACGGTCTGGGATGCAGAGCGTCCGAGGAGCGACGGAGCGTGTGCCTCTCGCTAAGTCCTTGACCGAGCGCATAAACCTGCTGAGCCGCCAGCAGGGCGTCTCGTCGTTCATGACCATGCTGGCAGCGTTCCAATGCTTGATCCTGTATTACACCAAGCAGCCCGACATCGTTCTGGGCACCGATCTAGCCGGACGAACCGCCGTCGAAACCGAGGCCCTGATCGGCTTCTTTGTCAATCTGATCGTGCTGCGGACCGACCTCTCGCACAATCCGGCGTTCAGTCAGTTGCTGGGCCGAGTCAGGGAAATGACCCTCGGAGCGTATGCACACCAGGACTTGCCTTTCGACACCCTGGTGAGAGAGCTGCAGCCGGAGCGCAGCATCAGCCACAATCCGCTGGTCCAGGTATTGTTTGTGCACATGAATACGCCACGCAGCAGCCGCACGCTGTCTGGAATTGAGTTGAACGGATTTCAATTCGAGCTGCCCTCGAAGTTCGATCTGGCGGTGTTTTGCGGTGAAAACGAGCAAGGCGTGAGTGGAAGCTGGAACTACAACCCCGATCTCTTCGACCGAAGGACGATCGTCCGCATGGCGGAGCAGTTCCAATCCGTTCTGGAACAGGTTACCGGAAATCCGGACTTGCGATTGAGCGATATTCAGCAGACTTTGGCAGGGAACGAGCAGCAACAGCAAATGGAAGAGCACAGCGCGCTTCAGGAGAAAAGCCTGGCGAAGCTGAAAGGCATCAAGCGCCGGCCGGCGGGCGCGCCCGTTGAAACGCCGTGACGCCCATCCAGCGCGGCACACGTGTCGCCCAGGACTGCATGCGCGCATCGATAGCGGCCGCAGATCTCTTCTTTGCCTTGACGCAGGATCGTTAGCATTTTGAACAGGAGTGAGAGATGAACGAATTGAGCACAGATGCAGCCGTTCGGTTGCCGAAAACCTACGACGTTGACCTGCTAGTACGCGATCTCCAGACGTTGCGCGATGTGCCCACGGCGCCGCAGCCGGGCCCGTACCACAAGGGTGAATGGACGGGGATTGCGCTGCACGCCCTGGGCGGCAAGGACTCGGTCTTCCCCAGTTCTCCCGGGATGGAGCGCTACCAGGAAACCGATAACCTGCGCCAGACTCCTTACTTCAAGAAGATCCTGGAGGAGCTGGAGTGCCCAAAGGAAGTGGTGCGGATCCTGTTCCTGCCTCCCGGCGGGCACATCAAAGATCACTTCGATTTCCATACCAGCTTCCAGTTTGGACTGGTGCGCCTGCACATTCCTATCCTCACCGACCCGGCCGTGGCTTTCGTGATTGACGGCCAACGGATGAACTGGAAGGCAGGCGAGCTCTGGTATGGCGACTTCTCTCGCGTGCATTCGGTGAAGAACGACAGCCAGATCGTCCGAGTGCATATCGTCGTTGACGTGCTGATCAACGACTACCTCCTGAGCTTGTTCCCGCAGGACTTCGTCGCGCGGCGGCGCGCAGAAGGCATTTCCATGACGACCCAACCCCTGCCTGCCTCCGAGGCGGAGTTGCGCCGCTTCATCTGCGACTTCCGTATTCCGGGCGAGTTCATGCCCATGTTTGTCATCGGCAAGCCTCTGTCCACACTCTACAAAGGCGCAGTCGGCTCCGTGCGCCTGATCGGCGGGGAGCTCATGGTGCTGGTGAACAACGAGCCTTCCTTCCGGCTTGACCGTGTCTCTGCCGACACCTTCAGCATCTCCGGTTTGCCCTCGGGCATCACCTTGCAGTTCATCGAAGAGAATCACGTCATTCGCGAGGTCGCTCTGCACATGAAGGGTCTTCCTAAAGATCTCTACTCGGCGCGCCTCGGCATGTTCCAAGGGCCTTCGATCGCTCAGAGACGCGTGACGCTTCCCCTGGTTGCCAGCCCAACGCCTGCTGCCGACGCGGCTCCCGGAGTGCTTTGATGGTATCCATGATCGAAGTACGCGGGCTCTCGAAGCAATACCGAATCGGCCATTCCATCCGTCATATCTCGAACGTTCGCGAGTTGGCGGTGAGCGCGGTCAGGGGCGCGTTCAAGAGGCAGCCGAAGGAAGAACACCAGCCAGAGAGCTTCTTCTGGGCTGTCAAGGACCTCAATTTCGACGTCGGGGCAGGCGAAATCATCGGTGTGATTGGGGCCAATGGCGCGGGCAAAAGCACGCTGTTGAAGATCCTTTCACGGATCACCGATCCAACCGAGGGCAAAGTAACCCTGCACGGCAGGATGGCCAGCTTGCTCGAGGTCGGGACCGGCTTTCACCCCGAGTTGACGGGGCGGGAGAATATCTTCCTGAACGGCGCGATCCTGGGAATGCGCCACGCGGAGATCACCAGGAAATTCGACGAGATTGTTGCCTTCGCAGATATCGAGAAATTTCTGGATGCGCCTGTGAAGCACTACTCGAGCGGAATGGCGGTACGCCTTGGTTTCGCGGTCGCTGCGCACCTTCAGCCCGAAATTCTGGTCATCGACGAGGTGCTGGCTGTCGGCGATATGGCCTTCCAGAAAAAATGCCTCGGCAAGATGAGTGAGGTGAGCAAAGCCGGCCGCACGGTCCTCTTCGTTTCACACAACATGGCCGCGGTTGAGAACCTGTGCCAGCGGAGCCTTCTGTTGCGCCAGGGACGCGTCATCTTCGACGGAGATACAAAGAGCGCGGTGGGCGAGTACATATCCGCCACAAACCGCCCCGGCAAAGGCTTCGGTCACGCGATCGATCTGTCCGATGCGCCAACGCGGCAACCGCACCTGGCGCAAATCTTCAGAAGAATCGAGTTGTTCACTGGGGAAGATCAGCCAGCGCCGCGGGCCGTGCAGGTGGGAGAACGGCTCAAGATCAAATTTCACATCTCACTGCCCTGCGAGACGCCCAAGCTTACGGTTGCGTTCTGCATCAACACCCTCTTCGGACAGCGGGTGCTGACCCTGAATACGCTCTGCGACCCCGAGCTGATATATGAACCCCTGTCAGGCGACATTCAAGTGGTTTGCGATGTGCCCAGCCTCACGCTGGTTCCCGGAGAATATCTGGTCTCCCTCTTCCTGGATTTCGGCGCGGAGCACAAGGACGCGATTCCTGACGCTTTCCACTTCACCGTTCTGGACGGCAACTACTACGGCACGGGGAAAGCGACCTTCAGTGGAGTCTTCGTTTCGCCGCATCGCTGGAGCGTGGAGCCGGTAGCCGAGCCGTTCCTTCAGGATGCGGGCAGTTGAGTCTCGAGACTCAGCTGCCTGCCCAGAAGCTTGCGATAAAGCTGTTCATAGTCTGAACTCATGCGCTCGACCGAGTAGTATTTCGAGACTTTAAGCCGGGCATGCTCACCCTTTTCGCGCAGTTGGTTGAAGGTGACGGCCGACTCCAGCGCGCCGGCCAGGGCATCGGCATCGTCGGGCTTGCATACCCATCCCGCCTCGGTAATCTCAACCATGCGCCTTACGTTGCCTACATCCGTAGCCACCACCGGGAGGCCAGTTGCGATCGCTTCAATAAGCGACAAGGGCATGGCTTCACTGGCCGAGGGCAGCACGAAGAGGTCGAGGGTGCTCAGGTAAGCGGGCACGTCGTTCGAGGAGCCACAGAATTCGACAACGCCGTCCAATCCTAGTTTGGCTGTCAGCTCTCGCAACTCCTGCTCCAGGTACCCCACCCCGAGGATGCGAAGACGAAGGTTCCTCTGCCTGGCATGCAATTGAGCGAATGCTGCGATAAGAACACGGTGGTTCTTTTCCTGAGACAGGCGCCCGACCGTGCCAATCACCAGTTCATTGCCGGGGATACGCGGCAGCACGGCGAGAAAGCGTCCCAGATCAATCCCGTTCTCGATGACTGCGAACTTTCGGCCGGGCAGGATGAATCTGCTGCGGAGCACAGACTCGACTTCCCTGCAAACGGACACGATGGTATCCGTGCACATCGCTCCAATCCAGAATACGAGCCGCCATTTCCGGTTGCCCTCCAGCCAGACCGTGGCATGCATTGTTTGCACCACTTTGGTTGAACCAGCCGCACGGGCAGCCAGACCGCCGTAGAGGTAGTGATAGAACGGATTATGCACGTGCAGGATGTCGGCCCGGTCCCGGCCCAGATACTGCTTGAGCTTCAGGAACAGATATTTCCTCCCGCCTATGAGCTGCCCCTTCGAGCCACGGCGCAGGTACACAATCTGCACTCCTGCTTGCTGAAGTTGAGCCTCGGCAACAGGATTGTTGCTTACGTTGGTCCAGCAGCCTATGGTCACCGCGTGGCCGGCTTTGCGCTGAGCCAGACAGAGTACACGGACGATCTCCTGCAGGCCGCCGAAGTTCATGTTGGGGACCAGGTGAAAGATCCGCACGCTTCACCACTTTCTTGTGCCGTGCAATTCGAAACCATGAAACCCTGCCCGCAGCCAAAGGAGATCGGTTCCGATGGTATGTCTCACCAATCAGCCAGAGGAAAGGAAGTAGGCGACATAATCGGCTATAAGTATTTGATTCTAGCTGGCGCCCCCGGCGGGATTTGACGCCATGCTATTGCGGTGAAAACAAACCCGATATTATTCTTGCACGGTTTGCCCGGATTGTGCAAAACGCGCCAATCGCCAATGTCGGCGCGGGAATGAAACGCATTCACGCGTTGCAGCCAGTTGCACGTTTTCCACAATTTAGACGCGGCTTAGCCACGACAGTGTCGTCCGACAATGGGTGCTTTGGGCTCACCATTCCGGCTTGAGTGGGGGACGGATGCGATGCGCCCTATCGCGTTTCCTCGGCGGAAGCAGCCTGCACCTTGCCCGTCACCTGATGGATCGACTTTGCGTGGCTCCAGACCTCCGGCTTGATTTTCATCCCGAAGCCCGGGTCCTCCGTCATGCGGATGTGCCCATCCTCCGGCGCGATGGGGTTTTCCAGTATCAGCGGCCAGTCACGCTCATAGAAGCACTGACAGCTCTCCTGGATCCACACATTGGGCTCCGCGGTTGAAAGGTGCGTGGTGGCATAGAAGAGCAGAGGTCCGCCCGCTGTATGCGGCGCGATCGGCAGTTCCATTGCGTCCGCCATCGCGGCGATCTTGCGCGCCTCGGTCAGCCCGCCACACCAGGTGATGTCGAACATTGCGTACTTCACCGTGCGCGACTCGAACAACTGCTCGAACTGCATCTTGCCCGCCATGCGTTCCCCCGCAATCAACGGCAGAGCCGTCGCGGAGGCCAGCTCCGCATACTGCTTGAAGTTCCCCGGCATCAACATATCTTCCAGCCACATCGGCTTGTAGGGTTCCAGAGCATGCGCAATCCGGATGGCCGAGGGCAGGTTCCACTGCCCATGAAACTCCATCGCAATCTCGATTTCCATGCCGAATCCATCGCGCAGTTTCCTGACCGGCGCGAGCGCCTGATCGATATCCTTCCAAGTGATGAATTCGTTCTGATTGCGTGCCGCCGCGCCATCGAACGGCCAGATCTTGATCCCCTTGATCCCGCGCGTGTCGATCAGCTCGCGCATGATTTTTTCCGGCTCGGTGTTGAAGTCGTACTTGTAGTTAAAGCAGGTATTATAGAGCCGCACCGCCGGATTGGCGCGGCCGCCTATTAACCGAAAGACCGGCGTATTGAGCGATTTCCCAAGCAGATCCCACAAGGCCAGGTCGATGGCGCTCAACGAGCGCATTTCCGCGCCGCCAGCAACCTGGAAGTCAAAGGTGCGGTAGAGGTCTGCCCAGATGCGCTCGATGTCGCGCGGATCGTGCCCCATCAGCGTCGATGCCGCACTGTGTATCATGGCCGCTTCGACAGGGTTGCGAGGATAAGTCTCTCCGATGCCATAGATCCCGGCATCCGTTTCGATCTTCACCCAAGTCCAGTGCGGCGCAAAAGCCGTGTCGCTCCGCGACTTCCAATATACGGTCTCGATCCCCGTGATTTTCATTGGCGACAAGGTTTGCGTGGCGGCGGCATACTTGGCTGCAAGCGGAGAAGCAAGCAGCCCTGCCACGAAAGATCGACGGCTTATTTTCATCGCGCCATTATAAGCAACCCATTCAACTCCGCGAAATACGCTCGCATTGCGAGTCGCTGTATAACTCCGCGCGGCGCATCATCGTGCCCCGCCCGCGCCTCGACAAGATGTTGCAGCCACTGATCCATCACGGCGCCGGAATTGGCGGCGGTCCGGAAGAATCGAATTCCGGAACAAATGTTGATGTTCTTGAGTGCCAGTTCGATGTGCCGACAGCGCCCGTGCGTTGCTCTTGTATCGTGCTGCCAACGGTCAAGGAACGGCGCAATCCATCATTGACGATGCTGAGGCGATCGAACGCACTGGCATGCCGATGAACAATGTAGGCGAAGCCGAGACATTTCTACACGAAGAACTGAAAAACGGTCCAAGAGGAGCAAGGGAGATGATCGAACTCGCACGGCAACTCGGAATCAGCGTAAAGACGTTGGAAAGAGCGCGGGAAAAGCGCGGGATAGTGACGAGCAAGACTCGCAAGGATGCAGGTTGGATTTGGCGCTACCCGTTCACGCTGTCCTGATGATGAGGCGAACCGCGGTTACGCTCTCTTCGCTCCCAATCTGGATGGCTCGTATGCTCTATTGTGGGAGGTCTTTCAAATCGACTTCGGCCCAGCACTCTTCCTGCCGGTCTCAACCATTGGCTTTGACACCACGGTCATACTCAGAATTTACCCCGTCGATGGCGGAAGATTCGATTACGTCCTCGGGGCGCCCGTTTATAAAAACAATACTGAGTATGGATCTATCTCGGGGGGGAGGCCCCGCCGGCCAGGTGGCTGACTCCACGCTTGCTTTCCTTCCGGTAACCATCAACGGCGATGGTAAGAACCAGATCATTGAACTGTCCGCAAACCCGAGACCGCCGCCGCCGCCGCCGCCAACGCCAGTCACTGTGCCGGATATGTTTCAGGTTTACCTACCCAGTGCCAAGGCTCGGATTGAGACACTTGGACTCGTTCCGGCATTCGCCCCACCGAACCCATCTAATTTGTTTTGGTTCGCCACGCAGTCTCCGGTTGCCGAGTCGGTTGACCTCTGGGCACACAAGTCAAGATGACAGTCAAGAAAGGGCCGCTGCAATAGCGCCAAGACGACTGTCCCGGGAGGCGCAGAACTGAGGCCAGTCTGGTTTTCGGTTCGCACAAGCTCTTATACGGTCCCGGGCATCTTCGTAAATTGGCTGTTAGTGCATGCACCTGGCGGTTCCCGCAAAACGGCGTTATGGGAAACTTCCCCTACAGCCGGAGATTTAGGGCTCAAATCCCAATCAGCTCCACTTCATCGAGCGAGATCTCGTCGCTCCTCCGGTCATAGAGTCCGGTGGTCCGTGCCGACTCATGGGCTGCCAACTGTTGTGTGATCTCCAACCGGCCACCGTTGTTGAGGTAGGCCGTGATACCCGTCGCTCGGAACGTGTGGCAACCGATCTCAGCCTTGATCCCGGCCGCCAGCGCGCGCCGGCGAATCATGCGCCATACGTCCGACGGAAGCAGGGGATTGCCGGTCAGCTCGCCCGAGCGGCCCCTCGTCGTGCGGAATATGGGTTCCTGCGGTCCTCGGCGATTCCCGCCGCTGCGATATACTCCTCTAGCTAGAGCGGTTCAACAATTTACGTGTCCTTTGTAGCTCCGCGAAAGGCGGCTTTTTCTTGAGGAAAAAGCCACTTGGCTTCCAGTTTTCTGTAAAGAGCAGAATCGAAGACGCTGTAGCTGGCGGGCAGAACAAAACCCCGTCCGGAGAGGAACGGGGTTTGCGTAGATCTTTTGCTTTCAGGCAGATGAGCCGGTTGCCCGGCTGGCCTTATCCCTTGGCGATCTTGCCGTTCTTGATGCAGCTGGTGCAGACGCGAATGCGCTTGGTAGCACCGTTGACTAGGGCCTTGACGGCCTGCAGATTGACGTTCCAGCGGCGCCGCGTAACGTTGTGCGCGTGAGAGATGTTGTTACCGAACTGCGGGCCTTTGCCGCAAATGTCGCATACCTGTGCCATGACTTCGCTCCAAACTTTTTGCTTCGTGCTGCCGGGTTCGAGCCCTGCGAACGCGCTTTCAGGAGCGCTCAGACGGGGCCTTTGCCGGTAGAGCCGTCGGGGTGTGCCCAGGCACACGAAACCGGCAGCTTGCCGAATCTTCAGTATACGCGGAATGGTGCCGGGAGCCAAGCGGGGCGTGGAAGCGGTTTCTATGTCTGTGTGAACATGGACCGGAATTTGTGCATGTTTATGTAGACAAAAGATGCTTTTTTCTATGTTTCCGTGAACGGAATCAATGTTTGCGAGGGCATTTTGGAGCCGTTCCGAAGGATGAAAACGCCCTGATTCCCGGACGCCTGCCGGCCAGGGTTGGTGCTCTCCCACCCTTCGCCGGAAAGCAGCGAAGTATGGGGCACCCGGCGTTCTAGGACCTAGGCCACCTGCCTTGTCTCCCACCCTTCGTTGGAAAAAAGTGACGGGTGCGACATCCGGCTTACTAATTATTGGCTGCCAAGACTGCGTCTGCCCATTGCTCGCCTGTGGTGCGCATCCATTGCACGGTGGACTCGTCCTTGTAGATGCTGTAGAGGTAAAGAACCAGAATACGATTCTGTGCGCGCAGAACCACAACAGCTACGGCCATTTTTGTCTCGGGCCCAGTGGTCGAGATAGATTGGATGATTCCGAACGCCGCGGCGTCCGGCTTTGAAAACAGCGTGCCAAGCGGAAATGGCTTGCCCATGGTGACAGAGGTGGAGTTGGAGTTCAGCTCCTTGAGGTTGTGGTTGAGATCGTCCTCGCCTTTCTTCAAATCAGCCTCAAGGTTGGCGCCAAACTCCTTTGCCACGCTATCGGCCACCGTCTTAAAGGCCGCGGAGTCCACGTCAACAAACTCGGCACCCCGCGGAACTTCAACAAGTGCGTATCGTGGCAGCGGTGCAGTGCCTCCAGAGAGAATCTGATGCAGGTCTTCAGGCCGGTTGAAGGCGGCGACCAACCGGTTGGTTGCCGGCGCGAAAGTTTCAAGCACGACCCGATAGTCAGAGCCTATCTCGTTCATATCGCTCGATGGCGAGGGAATGGCGATCGACTTCAGGCCAACCCGGAAGGTTTGGGGCTCCTGAACCTTTGCGCTGGCCGGGACTGCAGTTTGCGCGCTGGCTGCGGTACCCAGGAACACGGTTCCGGCGAAAAGAAGTGGAAGGTTGCGAGAGGTCCGAAACCGCGAAAGATCCATTGAGCTGTGCCTCATATTCCCAAGAAGGGTAACAGAGCGCGCGGGCGGTGGGAGTGGATTGTTGTTGGCGGTTGCGGCGCAGTTGAGGCTACGCGCGCTGGAAGGGCGAAAGGCAAACGCAGATCTTTCGGCTCCGCTGTGGAACGCTTCGCTCAGGATGACAGGGCTGTGGTTTGATGAGGGTGTTTAGGGGGCTCGATTGGCGCAGATAACAACGAACACGGACCTTGCGGTCCGCGTTCGTCGTTCCTGAGATGGGTTTTGCGGCTTTGTGTCCGGAATAAATCCCGGACCTGCCGCGCCGAGTTATGCCTTGGCTAGCACGCCGCGGCCTACGCGGTCGTTGAGGATTTCGCGGGCGTTGGCTAGGAACTCGTCCATGGGGAGTTTGCCGGAGTCGACATCCGCGAGGATAGCTTTCTGCGCGGCGTATTCCTTGTTGACGATGCCGGCCTTCGACTGCAACATGCGCCATGCTTTGCGGCGTTCTACGCAGAACATGACAAGTTGACGGCTGAGGGCGCGGTACTCGACCTTGCCGTTTTCTTCCCAGCTGATGTAGACGCCGAAGTCGGGGATGAAGGCGCGGTGTTTGGGGTCGAGATAGCGCCGGTAAACGACATCCTGCTGGGTGATGCGGACCAGCATGTTGTCGATGTGGATGAGCTTGGCGGCAGCTTCGGGCTTCAGCTTCTTGAGGTGATTGCGGAAGCGGGCTTCCGTGGTGCACCAGTGGGCGACGGTGTAGCGCTGAATTTCGCCGGTGGTCTTGGACTTGGTCTCGTACCAGTCGAGATCGATGGAGGGGTTGCCTTTGACATCGAGAGCTTCCTGGTAGGTTTCGCCGAGGCGCGGGTTGAAGACGAACTCGGGCACGCCGCGCGAGTCGCGGACGCGCTGGGCCTGGTGGAGAGCCATGTCGTCGGGCACGCCGTGCTCGGGCTGGCAGGTGGTGAAGGCCTGCAGGAACATGGTGCCGCGATATTCCAAACCATCCAGAATGGCGCGGTACAACTTCGGAGCATTTGCCATGGAAACCTGCGCGACAAACGGCGACCCGTGGCCGGCGAGGAAGGTCTCGGCTACGGTCTTCTTTTCCGTGTTCTTGCCCTGGGTGGCGGAGCCGAAGGAGTTCATGTCGCCGCCGCCGAGCATGGGGGTCGAGTCAGAGTTCTGGCCGCCGGTGTTGGAATAGACCTGCGTATCGAGCATGAGGGTCTTGACGTTCGGGCGGTTCTGGAGGATGACCTTGGACATGTTCTGGTAGCCGATATCGCCCATGCCGCCGTCGCCGCCGACCACCCAGACCTTAGGCAGCTCGACGATCTCCCGATCGGTCATCAGGGCATCGGTGAAGTGGGAGTAGTTGTAATACTCCTGCTCGTTGATGACATCGCTATCGCGCGTGAGAAGGATGTCGGCGAGGCGCTCGGGGATAACGGAGCGGCGGGCGTGGTCGACAATGAAGCTTTCGCCCATGAGCCAGCCGACGGTGACGCCGTCCTGGAAGAGCGAGTTCATCCATGGATACGGGTGCGGGTTATTCGGAGCCGTGGACCCGTAGACGGTGTTGCAGCCGGTGTGTGCGGCCATGGCCATGACGGACATGCCGTTGGCCAGCCGGCCGTCGATGGGCTGAAGGCTCTTGTGGTTGAAGGCCTCGGTGAGCAGGACGGCGGCGATGGCCTCGACCAGCTCGGCATCGGTGATGGGGCCGTGCTCGGCCTCGTGCGCGGCTATGCGCGCCTTGGTGTCCTTTACGTCTTCGCCGCCCAGGCCAAGGACGAGGTGGGCGATGGCCTGGCGGAGCAGGGCGTACTCGGCGGGGTTGCGCTCGGCGAGGGCCGCGAGGCGGGCGACGCCGGTCTTCTCAAGCTCGCCGGCCTTCTGGACGAAGCGGTCGGACTTGGCGTGATAGACGGGGCGCATGTAGGCCTCGGTGACCGCTGCGATGGAGCGGAGGACCGACTTTTCGCCGCAGCCGGCGCAGGCGCCGTCTCCGGCTACGAGAGCGTCGTAGTTGGTGCGGACCATCAACATATTGCGGAGGGTGGCAGTCTTCGAGTCTGCCGGGTTCGCCGAGTTGAAGAGGCCGAGGTACTTTTGCGAGGTGTCGGGCAGCAGGTCGAGGAAGGCAGTGCCGGTCTCGTGCTCGGCATTGACCTCCTCGGTTTCGGCCACCATGCGGAGGGCGTCGTGGTCGCCGCAGGCAGTGACACAAGCGGCGCAGCCCTTGCAGAGATCGGAGACAAAGATGGAGAAAACGCCGCCGGAGCCGGGCGACTTGCGCTCCGGCGAGCTGAAGATGGCGTTGACCTTTTGATAAGCCATCGGAACCTTGGCGATGATGTCGAAAAATTGCTGCTTGGATTCAGCGGAGAAGCCGTCGATTCCATCCGTGACTTCGCGAAGAATGGTGGGCAGCGGGGTTCCGGTCTTCATTTCGGCTACCATGCGGGTGCGGGCAGCCTTCTCGATTTCAGGCAAGGCGCGCAGGAGCTTGGTGCGATCTTCGGGATCGGCGATGTAGTAAGAAACGGCGGTGGTGAGCAGGGTGCCGAGGTCCTGCGAGGTGTTGGGCAGGGCGGTGTCAGGGCAGACGGAGATGCACTCCATGCACTGGGTGCAGTTCTCGGGGATGTAGAGCGGGGTCTCGCGGCGAGCGACGTACTTGGACGCGGTGTCTCCCGTAGCGGCAGCGATGACGCCCATGGCCGAGAGCGGCGTGGCCGGCTGGTCATATCCATAGCTCGAGCGGAACTCTGCGTCGAATTTGGCGACCGAGCTGATGGGTGTGCGCAGACCCTGGCCGGCGGGTACAGGTGTGGAACGGCAGCCGGTGCCGCAGGAACCGCCGGCGGTGGCCAGCTCGAGAATGGGAAGAAGAGCCGCGCCGCGGAGGCTGGAGCGGTCGGCCGCGGCGAGCGCGCCGATCTTGATCTCCTTGACCTGCTCGAAGCCCTGGGTCATGACTTCCATGTTGGAGGCTACGACGGCGTCGCCCAGCTTGCCGAACTTCTTGACGTACTGCTTGTAGACGACTTCACGGTATTGTTCGGGGGTGATGCCGAACTCGTTGAGCAGGCTGGAGACGGCGAAGAAGGCGCCGAGGAAGGCGTTGCCCTGCATGCGCAGCTGAAGATCGCCGCGGTCGGTGGCCTTTTTGGCGATGGCGAAGCCGGGCAGCGTGAACACGCGGATGTTGTTATCGATGATCTGCTTGCGGGCCCACTGGGGAAGGCGCTCCCAGGCCTGCTCGCCTTCTTCGTCGGACTCCCAGACGAGCGAGCCGCCGGGCTGAATGCCGTCCAGCGGGTTGGTGTGGGTAAAGGCCTTGGGGTCGCAGCAGAGGACGACGGTGACGTGGCGCAGGTCGCAGTTGACGCGGATGCGATCCTTGGCGGCGACCATGAAGTAGCTGGTGGGCGAGCCCTTTTTTTCCGAGCCGTACTTGGGGTTGGCGCTGACGTGGATGACTTCCTTGGGGTTGCCGAGTGAGTCGACCAGGCCGTCGCGCTCGTAGAGCAGATCGTTGAGATCGCCGATGATGGCGCCCAGGTTTTTGCCGGTGGTGATGGCGCCCCAGCCACCGATGGAGTGGAAGCGGACGGCGACTGCGCCCGGGGGGAGCAGCGAAGGCTTTTCATCGCCGACAACCGCGTAGGGGTGGTCGATGCCGAGGACGATGAAGGAGACGCCGTCGGCTGCGGTCTTGCCGTCCTGGCGGGCGCGGCCGGCGGTGGCAAACTCGTACGCGCCGATCACATGCTCGGGGCGGAAGTCGCGCGAGCCGAGGCCGTAGGTGCCGGCGAAGATCCGGGGCACTTCGCTCAGCGAGAGGGTGGGAAGGCCCTCTTGCGCAGGGCGGCCCTCGGTCTGGATGGCTTTGGAGATCGCGGTGCGGATGTCTTTGCCAAGCGGGTTGTCGGGGGAGAGGGCTTCGTCGGTGCGCTCGAGGATGATGACGTTCTTTTTGCCCTTGAGGGCGGCGACGATGGCGGCCTCGGGGAAGGGACGGATGACGTTGACGTGGATGGAGCCGACGGTGACGCCGCGGGTTTCGCGGAGGTAGTCGACGGCGGCTTCAATGTTTTCTGCTGCGGAACCGAGCGAGACGAAGACCGTGTCCGTGTCGCTGGTCTTGTACTCGGAGATGAGGCCGTAGGTGCGGCCGGTGAGCTCGCCGAAGTCCTTGTAGGCGTCTTCCAAAAATTGCAGGATGGGCTCGGCGAAGTTGTTGCGCCGGGCGACGATGCCCTGCATGTAGTGCTCCTGGTTCTGGACGGGGCCGAGGAGGATGGGGTTGGTGAGGTCCATCATCTTGGGGACGCGGCGGCGGGTGGGTCCGAAGAGGGCGCGCTGGGCTTCAGTGGGACAGTCGATGATGTCGTCGGGCGCGCCGAGGTACTCGCGGATCAGGTCGGACTCGTGCTTGTAGAAGGTGCGCTCAAGGTGGGTGGTGAGGAAGCCGTCCATGATGTTCATGCCGGGGGTGAGCGAGAGCTCGGTGACGCGGCGCAGGATGAGGGCCTGATCGGCGGCCTGCTGGGCGTCCTTGCCCATGATCATGATCCAGCCGGTGTCAAGCGCGCCGTAGATGTCGTCGTGGCCGCAGTGGACGTTGAGGGCGTGCTTGGTGAGGGCGCGTGCGCCGACCTCAAGCACCATGGTCGAACCTTTGCCGGGAGCGTGGTAGTACTGCTCGACGCCGTAGACGACGCCCTGGCCGGAGGTGAAGTTGACCACGCGCTTGCCGCAGACGGAGTGAGCGATGGCTCCGCCCTGAGCCGCGTGCTCGCCTTCGGTCTCAATGGCGATGGTGTTCTTGCCGAAGACGTTGAGGTGGCCCTCGGCGTAGGCCTGCTGGAAGAGCTCGCCGCCCTCAGTGGATGGGGTGATGGGATAGAAGACGCCGGCGTCGGCGATGCGGGTCTCGGTGTGGTAAGAGACGAGCTGGTTTCCGTTTGCCGTGATGCGAATGCCTGGATAACGCGCGGATGCGGTCATAAATCCCTCTCAAGTAAGGCGGTGGTTCTCTTTCGAACGGTGATTCAGGTGCCAAATGCGGATTTGCGCATGGGCGGGATTCCGACGGCTGGAATCCGCGGCGCAGATCCGAATCTCTGTGTAACCGTTTGCGGCGCAAACGGGCCTTGAATGAATGCCCTCGCAAGTGTAAAGGCCGGGGTGGAAATCAGGGAAACCAAGGGGACGGTAACCCTGCGAAAAACGGCCTGTCACGACCCATATATCAGTATGCTCCTTCGGGCGAGGGACGGTGTTCCACTTGGTGGGACTCGAGTGGAAACTGGAAGATGGAGAGGAGAGAAGTTTGCTTGGGTCACGATGGCTATAGTTCCTTATGCTATAGTCCATATTATTAGGTAATGTGAGTGCGCATCTTCAGAACAAAGTGGTTTACACGATTTGCAAGGCGCGAGGGGATATCAGACAGCAGCCTCCTTGACGCGATTGCGAGGGCAGAAAGAGGTCTGGTTGACGCTGATCTGGGAGGCGGCTTAATCAAGCAGCGAGTCGCACGGCAAGGTGAGGGGCGATCGGGGGGGTATCGATTTCTCTTTGCTTATCGAGCGAGGGAACGGGCGGTGTTCTTTTTTGGTTTCGGCAAGAGTGCTCGCGAGAACCTGGAACCGGATGAAATGAATACAGCGCGCCAGGTGGCGGCGGACTGGCTTGCTGCGGATGCATTGCGCATAGCACAGGCTGTCGAGGACGGGGCGTTGACGGAGGTTTTTGAATGACAAAAAAAGATCGCAGCAACTTTGCAGAAGCCATGCTGGAGACAGCAGAGGATATGCATCGCCTAGGAATCATGGGTGATGAAGCCTTTCGACAGATTACGGTGCGGCATTTAGGCGACATAGAACTGCCGATGTCACAGCCGATCAGGGGCGAGGAGATTCGCGAGCTTAGGGAAAAGGCGAACCTGAGCCAGGCGGCGTTGGCGCGGTTTCTGAACCTGACGGTGGGGTACGTGTCGCAGTTGGAGCGCGGGGTGAAGCAGCCGAAGGGGCCGGCGCTGGCGCTGCTGAATGTGATCAAACGGAAGGGCGTGGAGGTGATGCTGTAGTGAAATTGGCTCGTTCCCGTGCCGAAAATGCCTCCTCGAAACGACCGCCCCAAGTCCCTTCTCGGTTCGACAGTGGTGGAAAAGTCCTAGACGTTGGAGCCTGAAAAATGGGGGTTCGGTTGCGCATCTTCAAACGAAAGATTGGCTCAAGAGTAGGCACTGGCGACTATTCTGCTGCAAGCTGCTCTGACGACCCAAGAATCAGTTGGGTGAAGTAAGCCTCGATGCCTTCATTATGCGAATCAAAGACCTTTTTCAAGTCCTCCGAACTAAATACTTCGCGGAGGATTGTGCGCAGATAGGTGTCGCACCGAGTACTCAGCGCTGAAAGGCCTTCAATTTGATTCGAGTTTAACGTGTCCCCGTGAACCAACTTGGATCGCACTCCGTAGGCGCTCTTGATCGTAGTAAATACCGTGCGCCGATTTTGCCCTCGGTCACCGAGAAAGAACGCGACTCTCTCGGAAAGTTTATGTGCCAATTCCGTCGACTCAGTTGTGAAAAGAGTCTCAAGAGCGCTGCAATAATTTGCAATTCTGAAGGCAATATTCTGCGCTCGGCGAGCCGCGGCCACAAACTGCATCGCTCTACCCGATCGGGCGTACCCCTTTTCCATCATGAACCGAAGTGCTGAGGACCCTTTCTGGTGTAGGTGACCCCAGACGAGATCGTCAACTTTACTCCACTCCTTCAAGCCTTCAGCAGACATCTCAACGTCCTTCTCCTTAATCGTATAGCCATCCGAAAAACTGGGGCGCATTGCAAGGAAATTGCTTGACCAGCTCGTTCCGAACGCCAGCTCTACTCGGAGAAATGCCGCTTCGCAGGCCATCGCGTGATCCTTAATAAGCCAGGCGCTCTCGAAAAGACCCTCGATCCAAGCCAAAACCGTGAGTAAGACGACTTCGGGAGGAACATCCTGAAATTGATCGCCGTCAAATTCACCAAACACCAGATTCGACGCAGACTCGAGATGAGCCATCTCTATAGCGCCAACTGCATGGCCCAATTCCGGCGTCAGCCACTTCTTTGAAACGACAGGATCATTAGAGATGTTGACTCCAGGAAGTAATTCCAGGTGTCCGGAAATAGGCTCGGTTAGTTTCAGATTCCGGAAGGAGGTGACATATGAAATAGCCGCCATTGCCGATTCCTTGATGGGTTTGCACGCTTCATCCAACAATACCTCAGACGCCGGCGCTTGTGGTTCCTGATTGCCTTGGGGTACGGCCTCCGGCAATCTAACCTTTCGATTGGTTCAAGGCGCCCGCCCCGCAGGTGGTTGTAGAGTGGTAGCCATGGAAAAACGGACGCTTCGCTCGCAGGCATGGTTTGGGGGCAATGACAAGGACGGGTTCATTCACCGCAGCTGGATGCGGAACCAGGGGTTTCCTGGGGACGTGTTTGACGGGCGGCCGGTGATCGGAATCTGCAACACGTGGAGCGAGCTGACGCCGTGCAATGCGCACTTTAGAGAACTGGCCCAGTTTGTGAAGAACGGGGTATGGCAGGCGGGCGGGTTTCCGGTGGAGTTTCCGGTCACGAGCATGGGCGAGACCAACATGCGGCCGACGGCGATGATGTTTCGCAACCTGGTGAGCATGGATGTGGAGGAGTCGATCCGGGCCAACCCGATTGACGGGGTGGTGCTGCTGTGCGGCTGCGACAAGACGACTCCGAGCCTGGTGATGGGCGCGGCCAGCTGCGACGTGCCGACGATTGTGGTGAGCGGCGGGCCGATGCTGAACGGGCACTACCGCGGGCAGACGATCGGGTCGGGGACGGCGGTATGGCAGTTCAGCGAGGCGGTGAAGGCCGGCACGATGAGCGAACGCGAGTTTATGGACGCGGAGAGCTGCATGAGCCGGTCTGCCGGGCACTGCATGACGATGGGCACGGCGTCGACGATGGCCTGCATGGTGGAGTCGCTGGGGCTGACGCTGCCGGGGAATGCGGCGATTCCGGCGGTGGACTCGCGGCGCAGGGTGCTGGCGCAGGAGAGTGGGCGGCGGATTGTGGCCATGGTGCACGAGGACCTGCGGATCTCGAAGATCTTGAAGCGCGAGGCGTTTCTGAATGCGATCCGGGCCAATGCGGCGGTGGGCGGGTCAACCAATGCGGTGATTCACCTGATCGCGTTTGCGGGGAGAGTGGGGATTCCGCTGACTCTCGAAGACTGGGACAAGTATGGGCACGATGTGCGGACGATTCTGGATTTGCAGCCTTCGGGGCGGTTCCTGATGGAGGATTTTTTCTATGCTGGAGGACTTCCGGCGGTGTTGAGCGCGCTGGCCGAACATGGGCAACTGGACGGCGGGGCGCTGACGGTGAACGGGCGCACGATGGGCGAGAACGTGAAGGATGCGCCGGTGTGGAACGCGGAGGTGATTCGCGACTATGCGAACCCGCTGGTCGAGAGCGGCGGCGTGGCGGTGCTGCGCGGGAATCTTTGTCCGGATGGGGCGGTGCTGAAGCCCTCGGCTGCGACGGCGGGGATGATGCAGCATCGCGGGCGGGCGGTGGTGTTCGAGAGTATTGAGCACTACAAGGAGCGGATCGAGGACCCGGAGCTCGCGATTGACGAGACAAGCATCATGGTGCTCAAGTATTGCGGGCCGAAGGGGTATCCGGGGATGGCCGAGGTGGGCAACATGGGGCTGCCGGCCAAGCTGCTGGCGCGCGGGGTGACGGATATGGTCCGCATCAGCGATGCGCGGATGAGCGGGACGGCGTATGGGACGGTGGTGCTGCATGTGAGCCCGGAGGCGGCGGTGGGCGGGCCGCTGGCGCTGGTGCGCGAGGGCGACTGGATTGAGCTGGACGTGGCGGGACGGCGGCTGCACCTGGAAGTGGACGACGCGGAGCTGGAGCGGCGGCGGGCGGAGTGGACCGAGCCGGTGCCGGCGTTCAAGAGCGGGTACCAGGCGCTCTACGTGGAGCATGTGCTGGGCGCGGACAAGGGCGCGGACTTCGATTTTCTGCTGGGGTGCAGGGGGCATGGGGTGCCGCGGGAGTCGCATTGAGATTTTTGGGATCTCTTGGTTGGCGGGATTGAGCGGGCGGGAGTTGGAGTCGTGGCCTCAATTCGCCCCGCCGCCTACGGGGCGGAGTGTCTTGATTGGTCACGATTCCCAGGGTTTTCGTCCGCTGCGGCGGACTTGACCCTCCACCCCACGGACGAAGACCTGTCCTTGGGGACCCCGGGCTGGGCTATTCTCGGCTCGTCCCTCCGGGACGGAATGCACGGATTGACTATTCGGAACGAGGGATCGATTTAGTCCCAACAACGAAATTCCGCGTCGCTGTGGATTTCAGTCTCGCTGCGCCGGCCCGTGCGGAGGGTGGGACCAATGGCTTACTATGCTGGGGAGGATTTTCCACCATGAATTCTGTTGTGAAGGCCGGATTACGGCGCTCTGCTCTGTTTG
>Ga0302320_10003798_pt1 | contig 34696 bp, 22 predicted proteins | sample Bog_T0_3_FD_202130 | JGI IMG/M metagenome (GOLD analysis project Ga0302320, IMG submission 202130) | Peat permafrost microbial communities from Stordalen Mire near Abisko, Sweden - Bog_T0_3 | ecosystem: Environmental > Terrestrial > Soil > Wetlands > Peat | place: Sweden: Abisko, Stordalen Mire...
GACGCTGGTTCAATGGATATACGCGAAGACGGGGAACTTCTGGCTGCCGCAACGGAGCCACAGCGAATCCAAGATCCGGATCGGGGGCACTGCCGTGCTGACGATCGATTACGGGACTTACCAGGTCAATTAGGATAAGCCGCATGCCGATGGCGCAGAGTGATCCGCGGCAGTTTGGTGGTGCCCTAATGATCGATGCCAGAATCTCTCAGGGGCTAAAGCCCACAGTCATTTCATGGCGTTTACGGCGCGAGTGAACTCGCGCCCTGATACAAAACGTTAGGCCATATGGGTTTTTCCGCAGCGTCTCAACTCTTTGAGATCGTAACGAATGGCCCGCGGCTCGGCGGTCCGCCGACGCCTTCAAACACAGGCTGAACCAAGCCTGGCATTCCAATATCCCACTTCGGTCCTTCTAGCTCCGGCATGGGGCGCGCCTGGAAGAGCTTCTTGCATTGGCGAGCAGTCCAACGAGCCCAACGCTTTGACTTCTTGCGCCGCGCGCTGTCGGTGGAGATGCCTGTGCCTGCATACATCTGGCGGTAGAGCTTGGAGAGAAAGATGAATCCGAGGCGGGCGCGCAGAGTGGGCGTGCAGGCGGAGCGCTCCCAGATGGCTCCCCAGGTGTAGAACCTGTCCCAGACTTTTTGCGTGCGCATGCGGATTTCGTCGGAGCTCATGGTGGGATGCGGCGTGAACATTTTGGGCCGCACTTCGGTGGGGATCATCCAGTAGCGCGTGATGGGCTCGCCGGCCACCATCATGGGATCGACGGCCTGCTCTTTTTCCCAACGCGCGAAATCGACGGTGCCGGGAAAGGGCGTCATCATGACAAATTGCGCGAAGGTGACACCGGCCTTGATCGCCATTTCAACCGTTGCGGTGAAGGTGGCGGGGCGATCGGTGGGCAGGCCAAAGATGAACGAACCGAGGACGTGCACGCCGTGCTGCTTGAAAGTCTGGAGTTGTTTGGCGAGGGCCTCGCCGGAGTAGTTCCAGTCTTTGTAGACGGCCTTGAGCCCCTCGGGCGTGACGGCTTCAACGCCCACCAGCGCGCCCTTGATGTTGGCCTTGCGCATGGCGTCGAGATAGTCTCCATCTTCGCCGGCTTCCATGGTCATCTGCGTAAAGAAGACCATGTCTTTGGGCAGCTTGGCGAATTCTTCCATCAGCGACAGGCGCTCGTTGCGAATGGCGGTGAGTTCCTCGACCTTGGCGGTGTTGCCCTGCTCGCGCGCGAGACGCAGATCGGTAAAGGTGACAGGATAGAAGTTGTCATCGGCCAGGGCAATGAAACGAAAACCGAGGCGGCGGAGAGCGATGATTTCATCGACGACGCTTTGGAATCGGCGCTGGCGGGGTTTCTGTCCGTCGGTGCGCCACACGCTGCAAAAGGAGCAGTGCTTGGGGCAGCCGCGAATGGTTTGCACCGAGGCCCACATATATTTCGCGGGATCCATCAGGTCCCATCGCGCGGAGAGAAATTCACTGCCCTCGATGCGACCGCCTTCGTAGACTTTCTCGGGCTTGCCGGCAAGGCAGTCGGTGACGACCTTTGCCCAGGCGAGATCGCCGTCGCCTTTGACGACGGCGTGGCCTTCGCCGCGCTCCAGGGCTTCTTCAGGAAAGAGGGTGGCGTGAATTCCGCCATAGACTACCCATGCGCCGCGGGCACGCGCCATGCGGCCGACGGCATAGCCGCGTAAGGCATTGCCGGTGTGCACGCTGATGCCGACGATATCGCCGGACTGGATCGACTCGGGCACGATTTGCTCCAGTGACTCATCGACGAGAATGGGATCGCCAACGATGGAGGGCGTGGCGGCGGCGAGGACGAAGAGCCAACGCGGCGTGATGACCGCGGTACCGAAGGAATTGTCACTGGGATTGACGAGATGAACGCGCACGCATACCAACTTTTCGCCGTACAGGTGGGGTTGGCTTCACAGCAATTGCGGGGATGCCGTAATGCGGGTTGACTAACGGAAGCGGCGCCTTGATGAGGAAGTGCCGCGCTGAAGTTGCGCTACGGCGAGTTTCGACGGTGCGATTTGCGCGAAAGGAATCAACTCAGGAGATTCTTGCGCGCGTTCGTGGCGGCGCAGAGTGTTCCTCGAGAATTTTCCCCCTAAGCAGTTTAGGCGATCATACAGGGATTCGGCGGGAGAAGGTGATCAATATTGAACACATTCGCCTAGATGAACGAAAGTTCATGGAAGAGCGCGAGAATTCACTATGCGTTCCCTTTAGCCGACGCGAGAGCATTCCTCGACTGGGATCGGGACTTGCTCTACGATTTCTAACCCAAAGCCTTCGAGGGCGGGAACGTGCATGGGGGTGTTGGAGAGGAGGCGGATGCGCTGGATGCCGAGGTCGGAGAGGATCTGGCCGCCGAGTCCTATGGCGCGGAGGATGCGGCCGGTGCGGGCTTGCGCGCCTTCGCGGGTGCGGAGTTCCTGATGGAGGATGAGGCGGCCGGCTTCGGCGGGCGCTGCGCCGACGGGCTGGGTAGAGCCGTCAGGGCCGAATGCGGCGTTCTTCGTACTTGGCGGGGTGCGGTCGATTTCGAAGCCGCGCGACGTGTTGTGGAGGTAGAGGATGACGCCGCAGCCGGCTTCGGCGATCATGCGCATGGACTGATCGAGAATTTCACGGCAGTGGCAATCGGCGGAGAAAACGTCGCCGGCGGTGCAGCGGGTGTGGACGCGGACGAGCACGGGATGCGGGCAGGGACCGGCGGCGGCGCCGTTTGAGACGGGCGCGGGAAATGGGCCGGCGTGGAAGGCGGGGCAGCCGGGGCAGAGGTCGCCGCGGATGAGAGCGATGTGACTTTCGCCGCCCTGGACTTCGCTTTCGTAGGCGATCATACGGAACTCGCCGTAGCGGGTTTGGATGAGCGACTCGCCGGCGCGGACGATGGTGCGCTCGTGGCGGAGGCGGTAGCGGATGAGCTCGGCGACGGTGAGGATGCGGAGGCCGTGTTCGCGGCAGAAGGGGATGAGATCGGGGATGCGCGCCATTTCGCCGTCGTCGCGCATGATTTCGCAAATCACTCCGGCGGGGTTGAGGCCGGCCATGCGGGCGAGATCGACTGAAGCTTCAGTTTGACCGGCGCGGACGAGGACGCCGCCGCGACGCGCGCGCAGGGGAAAGACGTGGCCGGGACGGGCGAGATCGTCGGCGGTGGAACGGGAATCGATGGCGGTGCGGATGGTGCGGGCGCGGTCGGCTGCCGAAATTCCTGTGGTGACTCCTTCGCGAGCTTCGATGGTTTCAGTAAACGCGGTGCCGAAGCGCGAGGAGTTTTGCTGCGTCATGGGGAAGAGGCGCAGGTGGTCGGCGCGCTCTTCGGTGAGGGTGAGGCAGATGAGGCCGCGGCCGTAGCGGGCCATGAAGTTGATGGCTTCGGGTGTGACGTGCTCGGCGGCAAGTGTCAGGTCGCCCTCGTTCTCGCGATCCTCGTCATCGACCACGACGACCATGCGACCAGCGCGGATTTCGTCGAGCGCGCCGGGGACGTCGATGAAGGGAGGCTCGGGAGTGCGGGGCGATTGGGGCATGATGCCCTCTTATTTTCGCTTATCCGTGAGGGGAATGCCAGAAAGGACGGGCGGACGACGAGGAGTGGTGGCCTTTGTGTTGCCGATGGTGCAGACATCACGCGGAGCGCGGCACCGTTCTGGTGGTCGTTGCCGTCCAGCTTGATCCACGTCAGGATTGGGCCGGCCAGGAGCTGAGTGCCCAAGTTCGGCTCTGCTTCTATACTGGTCCTGTGACTTCCCCTGCCGGCCAGGAATTGCCCAAGCCTGATTACTGGACGGGATTACAAGAGCTGTATGCGCGTTTCTACGCATGGCTGCTGCGCCGCTTGCCCAGCGAGCGGCAGCGTCTGCTGGCCGTGACCATTCTGGCTGGAGGGCTCTGCGGACTGGCTGCGGTAGCCTTCCACCTGAGCATCATGGGGCTTGAGGGCCTGCTCATCAATCGCGCCAATTCGGCTCCAGGGAATAGTTGGATCTGGTGGACAATCCTCTCTCCAACCATTGGCGGCGTGGTTGTCGGTGCCGGCCTCACGTACTTTGCTCCTGCCGCCGCGGGCAGCGGCATTCCTCAGGTGAAAGTCGCTTACGCGCTGCGCTCCGGGTACGTCACGGTACGCGAAACCATCGGGAAGTTCGTTCTGTGCGCCATCCAGATTGGCTCCGGCGCATCGTTGGGCCTTGAAGGACCGACAGTACAGGTTTGCGCGGGAGTCAGCAGCACGCTGGCGCGACTGGCCCGGCTGAGCCCCCAGAACAGTCGCCGCATGGCTTCGGTGGGTATGGCTGCCGGTATTGCCGCCGCGTTCAACGCACCCATTGCCGCTGTCACTTTTACTCTGGAAGAACTGATCGGCGATCTGGACCAGACCATGCTCTCTGGCGTGATCGTGGCTGCTGCGCTGGCCGCCGTCGTCGAGCACTCCGTACTCGGCTCAAACCCGATATTCCACGTGCAGGGCAACTATCAGCTGACGAAGTCTTCTTCTCTCATCTGGTATGCGCTGCTCGGCTTGCTGGCAGCTATTGTGTCGGTCGCCTTCACCGATTCACTGCTTGCCGTGCGCGCGTGGTTTCGAATGCTCAGGAAAGTGCCGCGCTGGGTTCAGCCCGCCATCGGTGGCGCAGCCACTGGCGGCATGGCCGTTGCGGGACTGGCGCTCTTTCACCTCAACGGCATAGCGGGTGACCCGTACGGAACCCTTACCCTGGCTCTCACCGGCAAGATGACGGTGATTCCTTTGGCCGTTTTCTGTGTGCTCAAGCTAGCCGCTACCGTTTGCTCCTACTCCAGCGGAGGTTCGGGCGGCATCTTTGCGCCGTCGCTTTTCATGGGTGGCATGCTGGGTGGTGCGGTTGGCTATCTCGACGTTACGGTCTTCCACCACTCTTCGGACGCCATTGGCGCTTTTGCGGTAGTGGGAATGGGAGCCGTCTTTGCCGGCATCGTGCGTGCTCCCATGACCTCGATTCTCATCATCTTTGAAATGACCGGAGGCTACGGGCTGGTTCTGCCCCTGATGATCGCCAATATGAGCGCCTTCGCCCTGACCCGCCACTGGAGGCACACCCCGGTCTACGAAGCGCTGCTGGCACAGGACGGCATCTTCCTGCCTCATGGAAGCCGACCGTTTGACTCACACGACAATGGCGATCTTGCTCCCTCCGGAGTCGATGCAGCGAGCTGAAATCTGACATGACTGATTTTGGATGTTCGCCGCGGAATTTTGGTCTTCGCGGGTTTGGCACGTTTAATTGGTTGGGCGATAAACCCAGTAAAGGCCGGCGGGGAATGAGGCCAGTCGAACGGAATTGTGGTTTTCGCCTGGATACACCGTGAAGCGATAGTCGAGGCCCTTCGGCTTGAGTTCGTCGAGCATTTTGGCGAATGCGGTTGCGGTCTTTGCAAAGCCCAGTTCATCGTCGCTGCCGACCGAGAGATCGAGGCGAACCGGAGCAGACACGGCGCTGAGGGCGCGGCGCGCGGCGCTGTTCATCAGCGGGTCGTCCGGGAAAAGAGCCGGACTGGCGGCGACGATGCGCTGAAAGAGGCCGGGGCGCTGCTCGAGAGCGTAGAGGGCGAACTTTCCACCCATTGAGTGACCCAGCAAACCGCGGTCGGCGGGATCGGTGCGATAGGTGCGGTCAATATATGGAATGAGCTCGTTCTCGAGAAAATCGAGAAAGAGGGCCGCGCCACCGCCGCCGCCACCCAGGGATTGGGGAATCGGGGTGGGCGAAAAATCTTGCGCGCGAAGAGCCATCACGTCGCTGGCCGGCGATTGGCCGATGTTGACGATGATGACCGGAGGCATGCGCCTGGAATAAACATTGTTGTTCTGGAGGAACGCCATCAAGGGGAAATGCCAGGCGTCAAGGACGTAGAGGACGGGGTAGGATTGTTTTGAGGTGGCGTAGTTTTCCGGCAGAGAGATGAACAGGTCGAAAGACCGGCCGATTTTGGAAGCTTTGAAGGTGCGCTGTTCTGTGTTGGCGAGCGTCACAGGAGGCGCGGGAGTTTGGGCCAGGGCGGTAGCAACGCAAACCAGGAATGCCGACAAAGAGATCAGTGCCGTCCGTCGAATCATGCATTGGATTTTAGCGTGAGTCCGGGCTCCATGACAGACCGTATTCATCCTCAGTGGGCAGGCATGGGGTGGGTCAAGAGGTGATGGTGGGTTCGCTTAGTCTGGCCCGGTGTTGGCGGAGAACGTCGGCCATGCCGAGCAAAAGAGATTGCATTTCAGGGGTCATGGCGCGGCGGGTGGCTTCTTGTTGCGCGAAACAGTAGACCCAGTAGACGAGAGACAGCAAGTAACTGCATCCGATGGCGACTTCCACGTAGTAGTACGGCATTCCATACGATTGGTGGGAGTGCACCACGGTTCCGGCAAGGCTTACCAGCGAATAAAAGCCGAGACCCGTGGCGACCTGAAGCTCGCGGTCGCGCCAACCGATTCGGAGAAACTGGCTGGAGCACGCCAGCACAAGGAAGAAGAGGATTCTGAGAATCGCGAAGGTTCGCTGCGCATGGAAGACGACGAGCAGGTGCCAGGGAATTCCGGGCGTGTCTTTGATTGCGGAGAGAGGCCATGCCAGCACAGCAGACGCGGCGATGATGAGAGAAATGCCGAGCAAAAGACCCTTAGGCATCGAACGTTGAATGGGACGAAGAACTGCCCAGGCCAATTCGATAAGGACCAGATACTGAAAGAGCGAATCGACATAGGTCTCGAATTCAAAAGGTGCCAGGCTGTGAGAGCAAAAAAGAGCCCGCAGGACGAGCATCGTGGAATCACCTGCGAGACTCCAGGCGATATATGAGAAAAAGATGGGGAGCGATTTGTAGGTGCGTCTCCACACGAGCACGGAGATTACCGCTGCTTCAACCACGATTCCAACGGCGGTTAATAGGTTCGCCAGGAACACAAATCCGCTCCTCGTACTCCCTTCTATCGGCGCAAGGATGAAAAAATTCAACTGCGGGTGCGTTTGGCGGTGCGCGCGGGTAGTGCGATGGGGGCGCCTGGCCGGTTCCAGGATGGGTGTAGCCGGCGCTTTTGCATTCCTTCTCTATTGCAATCTGCGCGCAAGGGAACGGGCTCGGAGGCGAAGGGTGCGGAGACCGTGGGATGGCCAATCGGGCATGACCTGAATGGAGGGTGGATTAACACGAAGGTCACCGCCTCCCTGCCATGCAGGTTTCATATAATCCTGTAAGTGTCCTGAGCACGCTCGCTGCCGAAACAGGGGAAGGAAATTACGGTTAATTTCCTTTGAATCTGTTTGCAGGCCTCAAGCGCGAGCCAGCTCCTGCCGATAAGCCCTTCGAGATCCCCCCAAAGGAGGGATGATGCCGCACTCCCAGAAGTCCGATGCCGTGACACGTCCCCACAAGTCCGGTGTCTCTGATAATTTTATTGGCGCGGTCGCCTATTTCTCGCCCATCCCGGCGTTCTTCTTTCTGGCTATCCGGCACTACAACAAGAGACCCTACGTGCGATTCCACGCATGGCAGTCGCTGGTATTCAGCGCTTTTGTGTTCCTATTCAGCCTGGCCATGGGATTTGTGGCGCCCTATCTCCGGTTCCTTGGGCCGCGGGTAATCCTGATCCTGTTCTGTGTGGTGTGCGTGGTGGTTTTCTTAATCTGGCTGTGGTGCGTGATCGGCGCGTTTCGAGGCAAGCGCTGCAAGCTGCCGCTGATTGGGAGCTGGGCGGACGAGCAGGCGTACCGGTAGGCATGCGCTGGATTGTCATCCTGGTTGCAATATCGCTGGGGCTCCCGGGGGCCCTGGGCGCGCAGCAGGCGAAAGCGCCCACGCTTGAAGATATTCTCGATCGGCTTCAAACCAATCTGAATCACTATGACGCCGGGGTGCCGAACTTCTTCTGCGATGAGCACATTGTCTCGTCGCAAATGCAGCCGGAGATGCGCGACCAGAACACAGTCGTTGACTCGGTGTTCCGTCTGATGCGCGCTCTGAAACCGGACCATTCGACCAGCTTGGTGGAATCTCGCGAGATCCAATTTGTCGACGGCAAGCCCCCGGCCTCGCAGCATTTTGACGCTCCAACCATGCCGAGCGGAGCGTTCGAGGGCGGTCTCGCCCTCGTCTCGCGCGACCAGGCGGCGTGCATGAACTACACGCTACAGAGAGTGAACAAGAGCCATCCGGCTGGGCCTTATATTGTCCGATTTGCCAGTGTCATGGCTGCCCAGCAGCCTGCCAACTGCCTCTTACAGGAGAACAGCAAGGGACGGGTCGTTGTCGATCCGGCATCGTTGCAGATCATCCGCCTGGAAGTTTCCACGCCGCACCACCTTATCATCCCGGGAAACTCGTACACGGCGCCAATCGTTGGCAGACGAGACATTACTGTGGACTATGCGCCGGTCTCGCTGGGTGACGAGACATTCTGGATGCCGTCCGCCATCATCATGCGGAATACCAGCGGCGCCGGAACCTTCCACATGATGGTCTGGTCGTTTCGAGCGACGTATCGCAACTACCACAGGCTGGAGGTGACTTCGCGCATTCTGCCTGGGTTCGCGACGCCTGCGCCGTGACTCCCGGCAATGATTTCTGAGTGTTGCGCTAACGCAAAAACGCCGCCCTTGGGGCGGCGTTTCTGCGTAACTGGCGAAAGTCCTACAACGTGGATTCAATCTCAAATCCCCAGGCTTCGAGCAGAGCCTCGGGGATGTATTTCGAATTCTTGTTACGGCGCGCCCACTCACGCAGGCGGGTTGACCGGATGAACTGATCCGGAGGCAGCTTGAACTCCTTGGTGATCGACTCGAAGGAGGTAACAGTGGGCACAACAGGGCCAATGGGCTCTGGTTTGCCCCAATTCGGATTTCCACGACGCTTTGCCATCGATTTGAGTGTCCTTAGAAAGGAGGTTTAGTCGTTCAACCTCGGACGGGGCTGGGGGATCAGCAGGTCCCGAGGAGCTTTAATTGCTATTTTACGGATATTTTGTTCAAAAATCAATAGGAAAGAGGGGTTGGGACGAGGGTGGAGAGAGTCGCATTGCACAACTTTGATGCCTTGTAATTGATTCTATTGATTTAACTTATAAAATGTCTGTTGGGCCGGGTGGGGAACGGAAGGCCGGCTTTTTGCGTAAAGAATTGGCGACGCTGCGGGCGGGGCGCGGCAGGATAACATGATGACGAGATTCGGGACGGCACTTATGGCGGGTTTGGCATTGCTGGGCGGGCCCTTGGTGGGGATTGCTCCCTGCCGGGGCGTGGAATTAACGGTTAGCCGGCAGGCGCTGGAGCGGACGCTGGAGCAGCAGCTCTTCAGCGGGCCGGGCGGCCGGTATTACCTGAAGGGAAATGCTCATTCGGCCTGCTTTATCGCCACCGAGGATCCGCGTCTGAGCTTTGAGCAGGACCGGATCGTGGTGCGGGTGAAGACCGTGGCGCGGCTGGGAATGGGAGGCGTCTGCCTGGGAACGATCACGCTGCCGGCCGAAGTGTCGCTCGCGCCGGATGCGGAGGGTGAGACGATCGGGTTCCGCGACGCACGGCTGGACAAGATTTCGGACCGGAAAGAGATCAACTTTGTGCTGGCGCCGTTTTTGCGCGGGCAGGTGCCAAAGAGCATGAGGGTGAATGCGGCGGATTTACTGCGCAAGGCGCTTGCCGGGTCGGTGGCGGCGTCGGGATACAAGGTGAGCTTGCAGCGGCTGAAGATTCATTCGGTTCAGATTGTGGGCGACAAGCTGGTGGTGGATGCGGATGGGGATTTGAGCGTGGAGTGAAGAAGACAGGGAACTAGGGAGTAGCCAGTAGGGAGTAGGGGCAACGGACCGAGGGAGCGAAGGAGTAAGAAAACGCGGGAGTGTTGGGGCATTGTCAGGATAATTTGATCCTTTAGGGTTGTGCGAGGTTGGCATTCCTTGATGGCCGCGCAGGCTCAGCGTCAAGGCTTCGGGATATATCATCTTTGAGATTGCGAATCGGATGCGCAATCGGCGGGCAAACCGCTCAGCCCAATGCAAAGGGGCCCTCGAAGCCATGAAGCTGACCCGAAGAGATTTCGCGAGATTCGGCGCACTGGGCCTGGTGGCCCGCTTGACGCCTGCGCTCAACGCGCAGAGCTCGACACGTAAAACCGGCTATGCGATTATCGGCATCGGCACCATCGCCCGCCACTTTATGGCCGGCATTGAAAACACCACGAACTCCAGCGTCACCGGCCTTGTGAGCGGCCATCGCGACAAAGCCGACCGAGTGGCTGCGCAGTACGGTGTGCCCGCGAATTCCATTTACAGCTACGACAACTTCGACGAGATTGCGCACAATCCGAACATCGACGCAGTCTACGTGGCGCTGCCCAACTCCATGCACGCCGAGTACACCATTCGCGCCGCCAAGGCGGGCAAGCATGTGCTCTGCGAAAAGCCCATGTGCACTTCGGTCGCCGATGCCGAAGCCATGATCGCGGCCTGCAAGGCAGCCAACGTGAAGCTGATGATCGCGTACCGCTGCCATTACGAGCCGTTGCACCTGCGCGCGATCCAGATGATCCGTGACGGCAAGATCGGCCAGGTGCAGGAAATTTCAAGTTGCTTCGGCTTCAACGCCGCGCCCGGCCAGTGGCGGCTCAGTAAGAAACTGGCCGGCGGTGGTCCGCTTTACGACGTGGGCATCTACTCGCTCAATGCCACTCGCTATCTTACGGGCGAGGAGCCCGCGAAGATCACCGCAGTTGCGTCGACCATCGACCACGACGGCCGTTTCAATGAGGTCGAAGAGAACGTGGCCTGGACCACGATCTTTCCGACGGGAATTGTGGCCAGTTGCTCCACAAGCTACGGAGCCAACACGAGCGGCTATTTCAAGGTGTACGGCTCCAAGGGCTGGCTGGCGCTCGATCCGGCGTTCAACTACGACGGGGTTCACATGCACGGTTTGGTGGACGGCCAAGCGATTGACGAACTCAATCCTTCGCGCGACCCGTACCAGTTCGCGGCCCAGGCCGACCACTTCTCGCACTGCGTCCAGAACAATCTGGAGCCAAACACTCCAGGCGAAGAAGGCCTGAAGGATATGCGCTGGATTGCGGAAATCTACCGCTCGGCGGGCATCGCGGTTGGATGAAATTGGCCGTTTCGAGGTCAGACCACTGCGATAAAATAGACACAGGACAACCCGAAAATCCGCAATGATAAAATTCTGAGGTTTGGAGAAGAGCATGCCTGATGCATCGTGTGATATTGGCCTGATTGGCCTTGCAGTGATGGGACAAAATCTTGTCCTCAACATGAACGACCACGGATATAAAGTGGCCGTGTTTAACCGCACCGTTTCGAAGGTGGATGACTTCATTGCCAACGAGGCCAAGGGGACCGAGGTGGTGGGAGCGCACTCGATTGAGGAGCTGGCCGGGATGCTGAAGCGGCCGCGGCGGGTGATGCTGATGGTGAAGGCCGGCGATACCGTGGACCAGATGATCGACCAGATCGTTCCGCATCTGGAAAAGGGCGACATCATTATTGATGGCGGAAACTCGTTGTTCACGGATTCGACGCGGCGCACCAAGGCGCTGGCCGAGAAGGGGATTCTGTTTGTCGGCACGGGCGTTTCCGGCGGCGAAGAGGGCGCGCGCAATGGGCCGTCGATTATGCCGGGCGGCAACCCGGCGGCGTGGCCGCATGTGAAGCCGATCTTCCAGGCGATTGCCGCCAAAGTGGACGACGGCACGCCCTGCTGCGACTGGGTGGGCGAAGAGGGCGCCGGGCACTTTGTGAAGATGGTGCACAACGGCATTGAGTACGGCGACATGCAGCTGATCTGCGAGGCCTACGACTTGCTGAAGCGCGGGTTGGGACTGACGGCCGATGAGTTGCACACGGTGTTCGCAGATTGGAACAAGGGCGAACTGGATAGCTACCTGATCGACATCACGCAGCAGATTTTCGCGAAGAAGGATGAAGATGGCTCGCCGCTGGTGGATAAGATTCTGGACACCGCGGGACAAAAGGGCACGGGCAAGTGGACGGTGATCAGCGCGCTCGATGAGGGACAACCGGTGACGCTGATCGGCGAATCGGTGTTTGCGCGCTGCCTGTCGTCGCTGAAAGATGAGCGCGTGGAGGCCGAGAAGGTGCTGCGCGGACCGAAGTCTGTGGTAAAAGTGGGCGACCGGGCGAAGTTTATTGAGGACGTGCGGCGCGCGCTGTTTTGCTCGAAGATCATCAGCTACGCGCAGGGCTACATGTTGCTGCGGGCCGCGGGCAAGGAGTTCGGCTGGAATTTAAATATGGGCGGCATCGCGCTGATGTGGCGCGGCGGGTGCATTATCCGCAGCCAGTTCCTGGGCAAGATCAAGGACGCGTTCCGCAAGAACAAGAAGCTCGACAACCTGCTGCTCGACAAATATTTCTCGCGGCTGGTGAACAGGTACCAGGCGTCGTGGCGCAAGGCGGTGACGCACGCGGTGAAGCTTGGCGTGCCCACGCCGGCGTTTTCGACGGCCCTTAACTTCTTCGACGGTTATCGCACCGGGCGTTTGCCGCAGAATCTGCTGCAGGCGCAGAGGGACTTCTTTGGCGCGCATACCTACGAACGTATCGATAAGCCACGCGGCGAGTTCTTCCACACCAACTGGACGGGAAAAGGCGGGCGGGTGGCTTCGGGGACGTACAACGCGTAAGAACAGCTATTAGCTTTTAGCTCTCAGCTATTAGCCTGGTCGTGGCACGTGAGCGGGCGTGCGATCCCCGGCCCCCAACGGCGAGGGGCCGGGGGCACCCGCTGTAAACGACGCAGGATACGCGGCGGCGATTTCCGGAATGGAGATCGCCGCCGTTTTGCGTGTGGGAGATTCGCTGGAAATTCTTCTTGACCCGATTTGGAGGGCTTCGCTAATCTGAGCGCACAGGTTTTCTGAAGACATTGCAGCCGGGCTCTTGCGCAAAGCTTCTCGAAACCACTTCCCTGCCTTTCATGCGTTCTCTTCCTGCTGTCGATCGTTGGGCGCGATGTCACGCCTTTGCGCTGTTTCAGGTTTGAACCACACTTCAGGAGAGCTTATGCTTGTCCGCCGTTTCGCGTGCTTGGTCCGCATTGCCGCGCTTGTGTCTGGGCTGGCTGCAGCGACGCCAATTTCTTTCCGCGCCGCAGCGCAGACCGCTCACTTCCTCGGAACAACGCCGGTAACCCTGCCCAGCGGCAGCGGCTTCAGTGGTCCCCTCGACGTCGCATTCGACCAGAAAGGTGATATCTTTGTCGCCGATTCCGGCGATACGGTTGTTAAAGAGATCCCGCTGAACAACGGCGTCTACGGCGCTCCCATTACGCTGCCCAGCGGCAGCGGCTTCGGCGAGCCCTATGCCCTCGCTGTCGATGCCGCCGGCGACGTCTTTGTGGCTGATTTCTCCGAAAATGCCGTGTGGGAGATTCCCTTCACCGGCGGCAGCTATGGCACGCCGGTCGCGCTGCCCAGCGGCAGCGGCTTCAACCATCCGCAGGGCATCGCTGTGGATGCGGGCGGAAACGTCTACGTCGCCGACTCCGGCAACCATGCGGTCAAGAGAATCGAATACGTCGAGGGGAGCTACATCGTAGCGGCCTTCATCGGCGGTATAATTTCCGATCCTATAGCTGTTGCAGTGGACGAGAACGGAAATGTCGACGTCGCCGACGCAGGCAGCAAGTCCATCAAGCAGATTCCGTTGAGCAGCGGCCTATACGGAGCGCCGGTAACGCTGAGCAGCGGCTTCAGCGAGTTGGAAGGCTTATCCGTGACAGGCAGCGGTAACCTCTTCGTCACCGACGGCCTCAACAATACAGTGAACGAGCTCTCATGCAACGGCAGCAGTTGCGGCGCCCCCGTTCTCCTCGGCAGCGGATTCGACTCGCCCGCAGGCGTCGCCGTCGACGGCAGAGGGAATATCTTCGTCGCCGATTCCGGCCATAACCTGATCAAGAAAATCTCTCCCGCCGTCAACTTTGGCTCCGTAGCTGTAAACACCTTTGCGCCCGCCTCGCAAACGCTCACCTTTCGCATCGATTCGACGACAGGCGGAGATACGCTGGGCGCGCCGTCGGTGCTCACCCAGGGCGCCGCCGGCCTGGACTACATCGATGGCGGTACCGGCACCTGCGACACGAATGGAAACAGCCACCCCTACAGCCCCGGTGATACATGCACGGTCGTGGTCAAACTCAGGCCGAAACACGCGGGCGCGCGCTACGGCGCCGTGCAACTTGTGAGCGCTTCCGGCTCGGTTCTGGCTACGGCATACCTTTACGGCGTCGGCCTGGGACCGCAGGTTGCATTCCTGCCCGCCGCCGAGAGCACTGTGGCCAGCGGTTTCAGCGATCCTCAGGAAGTAGCGGTCGATGGCGATGGGAATCTGTTCGTCGCAAACTCCGCAAGCACAAGCATCGACGAATTCCCCTGGAACGGGAGCAGCTACGGAAGTGCCGTGCAGTTGCCGCAAACCAGCCCCTACATCTTTAGCATTGCACTGGACGGAGCCGGAAACCTCTTCAGTTCGGACTCATCTTCAACTGGGACATCCATCGCGGCTTCGGTGGACGAATTTCCGTTCAGCGGTGGCAGCTACGGCGAGCCCATCGTGCTGCTTAGCGGCACCATTGACGATGACGACCTTCCTGACGCAATGACGGTGGACGGAAGCGGAAACTTGTTCGTCATAGAGTACTACCCCACTTTCGTTGTCAGGGAAATTCCCTTCAGCGGCGGAAATTACGGCCAACCCATCACGCTGCCCTGGAACAGCGCGTTTGGCATACCCGTCGTGATCGCAGTGGATGCCGGCGGAGACGTCTTTTTCGTCGACACCAACAACGACGTCGATGAGATCCCCTTCAGCGGCGGAAGCTACGGCGCAGCGTTGACGCTGGTGGCGCTCCCTGCCCCCCCGCACAACGGTTACTGTTCCTTCAGCGTTGTCACCTTCCAGGCCTGTGGTGGTATCGCGGTGGATGGCACAGGAAACCTCTTCGTCGCCAATAGCGATAATGGTGCGCTGTACGAAATCCCGCTGATCGACGGCAATTACGGCCAGCCGGTGACGATTGGCAGCGGTTTCGTTCCTTCCGTTCTCAATTCCAATGAAACTCTCGGCGTGGCCGTGGACTCGAGCGGCAACGTCTACGTCGCCAACTCGGGCAACAACAACATTGCAAAGCTCGACCGGACCGACCCGCCAACGCTCAAATTTCCCACTCCCACACGCATCGGCGAGTCCGACGCAACCGACGATCCCGAATCCTTCAGCCTCCTGAATATCGGGAATCAGAATCTGACCTACAGCGCGAGGATTCCCATCGTGCTGCCCGCGACCACAACCAGCTTCGGGTTTGATGGCGCAACGACCTGCGAATTCAACGGTTCGTTGCTCCCGGGTGCGAGTTGCTCGTTCGCCGTCTACTTTGAGCCCGTGGCCATCGGAGCAAACTCCGGCAGCGTCTTCATCACCAGCAACGCCTCCAGCTCCGGAACGACTATTCCTCTCTCCGGCACGGGCGTCCTAAAACCACCGGCGATCTTCGCCTCGTTCAGTTCTTCATCCATCAACGCCGGCGGGACAAGCACGCTCACCTTCAAGCTTGAGAATCCTTCTGCAAACACTGTCGCTCTCACCGGAGTTTCCTTCACAGCCAATCTGCCATCTGGGCTGGTCGCCGCTACGCCGAGTGAACTCAACAATACATGCGGAGGGGCGGCGCTGCTGGAAGGAGAGATAGTTGTGCTTGAGGACAGCACAATTCAGAAGCAGACTTCCTGCACCCTCACCGTCAAGGTCACCAGCGCGTCGGCCGCCACATACAGCGTCACAACGGGCCTGGTAGGCTCAACCAACGGCGGTACGAACAACGGAACGGGCGGCACAGCTACGGCCACGCTGACCGTTACCGCTCCGATCACAATCACTCCCCCCACACTGGTTTCGGGCACCGTGGGCAGCCACTACAGCGTTCACTTTGGCGCTGTGGGCGGCACACCGCATTACACATGGGGCATCAGTTCCGGCGTTCCCCCCGGCACGAGTATGGACGCGAACGGCGAAATCAGCGGTGTTCCTACGGCGAGCGGGACTTACAATTTCACGGTGACGGTCTCAAGCAGTACAGGAGGCAGCGGCTCGCATGCGTACACGCTGATGATCAACAAGAAATGAGCCAGGTCTGCTATAGGCGAATCAGGCGGCGATTTCCTCGCGGAAATCGCCGCCTTTGATTTTGCGCGGATGGCCGATGCGGGTGGGTTTAACGCAGGGTGTCGACGGGCGCGGGGTCCATGTCGGCGTAGTCCTGGTTTTCGCCGCCCATGCCCCAGCAGAAACTATACGCTCGCGTTCCGACGCCCATGTGAATCGACCAGCCGGGCGAGATGGCGATGCCCTTGTCGGCCATGACAATGTGGCGGGTTTCGGCCGGCGGTCCCATGAAGTGCATGACGCGCGCGTCCGCGGCGACGTTGAAGTACATGTAGATTTCGGAGCGGCGCATGTGGGTGTGCGGCGGCATGGTGTTCCAGTTGCTGCCGGGCGCGAGATGCGTGACGCCCATGACAAGCTGGCAACTGCGTGCGCCCTGGAGATAGATATATTTGCAAATGGTCCGCTTGTTGCAGGTTTCGAGCGAGCCGAGTTCGGTGGGCGTGGCTTCTTCTTTGCGCACCAGCGCGACGGGATAGACGGCGTGGGCCGGGTAGCTCAAGAGATAGAAGACGGCGGGTGCATTCTGATCTTTTGACGCGAAGGTAACCTGCCGGTTGCCGCGGCCGATGTAGAGCACGTCGAGATTGTTGAGGTCGTAGCTCTTGCCTTCGACGGTGATGGTGCCCGCGCCGCCTACGTTGAGCGCGCCCAGCTCGCGGCGCTCGGTGAAGTACTCGGCGCGGAGGTCGGGATCGGTGGGGAGCGCTAGGGACGAGTCGAGCGGGGCCGCAAAGCCCACCACGGAGCGATCAAGATCGACGTAGTTGAGATGCAGCTTGCCGGGCTCGCAGAGGGATTCGAGTAGGAATGTTGCGCGGAGCTCTTCGGTGTTCATGCGCGGATAGCGCACAGGGTCAGCCATCAATATGGTCTTCATGATATCTCCATTTTACTGCGCGGGTGGAGTGGGGAGCTTGGTGGGGTCCCAGTTGTCGACGCCGCGCAGGAAAATCTTGGGCTCGTATTGTTTGGCTTCTTCGGGCGTGAGGAAGTGCGTGTGCGGATCGCGGTGATTGGCTTGCGCGCCGGGGCCGGTGGAGTCGAACTCCGCATAGTAGACGGTCTCGAGCGAGTGCGTATCGCCGGGATGCCATTCGCGCCAGCCCGCTGGGTCGATCTTGTCGCCCATTTCGGTGTGCATGTAGATGACCGTCGCGTAGGGACGCCAGGGGCGGCCGAGGAAAACGTTGCCGGTGACGGCGGGATCGGCGGTGAGCTTGCAGTGGTCGAAGACGAAGCCGGAGTCCTGCTTGGGATAGTGTTTGGATTGCGCGGTGAGATAGCCGCCGGCGTGCACGGTGGAGTGAATCTCGCAGTTGTTAAAGACCGCTTTGCTGTCGCCGAAGATGAAATCGACATTGCCGGCCACGTAGCAATCGGAGAAGTACTGGCGGGTGACGGCGCAATTTAGCGCGTCGGAGCCGCAGTGGGTGCCGAGATAGACGGTGTCCTGATTGCCGAGCAGGTGGTCATTGTGGAAGATGGCGCGGTCGCCGGTGACGAGAATGGCGAGGGCCTGCGAGCCGGCTGGCAATTGCGGATGAGTCTTGTTGAAGTCATTTTCGATGGTGACGTTCTCCGCAAAGAAATCGTCGGCAGTAACGTTGACCGTGGCGGAGTGCAACGTGCCGCCGTTCTGGCCGGCGTTGCGATCGTTGACGATGACGGTTTTGCTCGGGTCAGGATTGGCGCTGCGAATGGTGATGTTGGGTTTGTCGACGGTGAGCACTTCGCGATAGACGCCGGGTGAAACGGAGAGGACTGCGCCGCCGGATTTGGGCGCCATGTCGAGCGCGCGCTGGATGGAGTAGTAGTCGCCGGTGCCGTCGGCGGCGACGTAGTAGGTTTTGTCTTCGGGCGGAATTTTGCCGGCCATCTCGGGAGCGGTTTTCAACTCAGGGAACGGAACGAAGCGCGCGTCGCAGTCGAGAGGCTGGCCGGGTGCAGAGTCAGGCGCGTTGATGGCTGTGACGTCGTCGCCTTTGGGGACGAGGTTGCCGGTATGCGGGCCGATGGTAATGGACGCGTCGAGGTTATAGAAGAGCGAGTCCTTCTGGTCGTCGGCGAAGACGTTGTCGAGCTTGATCTCAAGCTTGTGACCCGGCTGGGCATCGAGGCCGTAGAAGGTGTAAGCGCCGGGCGTGAGGATGTGCACGTTTTCGAGCGTGATGTCGTTGTAGATGGGCAGGCGGTCGCCGGTGAACGTGGTGTAGTGCGGCGTAAAGACCAGCGGGTTGGGGGTGTTGCGGATGCAGACGTTGCGATAGACCACCTGGTGCACGAGGCCGCCGCGGCTGCGATCGGACTTGATGCGCAGGCCGTTGTCCGCGCCGTCGATGGTTAGGTCGTCCACAAGCAGATGATCGACGCCGCCGAAGGTTCCGCTGCCGATGGACATGCCGTGGCCCGAGTAGAAGTGATTGTGCAGGACGGACATGTTTGAGACGCCGCCCATGCCGCTGGGCTTGAGGCAGACGTCGTCGTCGCCGGTGTGAATGTAGCTATAAGCAATCGTAATGTTTTTGGAGGAGCCGGGGTCGATCCCATCGGTGTTGCGCGCGGTCTTGGGCGTCATGATTTTTACGCCCCACGCGGTGAAGCCATCCGTTTGATTGATTGACACGTGGAAGCCGGGCGAGTTTCTCAGCGTGATGTTGTAGAGGATGAAGCCGTCAACGTGGCGCAGGGCGATCATGGCGAAGACACTCTGCGACTCGTCCTTCACCTTGGCTTCGTGCGCGAGGTCCCACCAGGTTACGTCCTGGCCGAGCAGGGTTGCGCCGCCGCGCGCGTCGATGGAGCCTTTGCCCATGATGCCGGAGTTCTTGGCGCCGTCGGCGGAGATCAGCGGCTTGCAGGCGCGGCCGCCGTGCAGGGAAACGATGCCGCAGCCGCCGGGCGTTGAGTCGAAGACGCGTGGGTCGCGCGAGGCGACGAGGGCGGTGTTTTTATCGACGACGAGCGTGACGCCTTCGCGGAGGGTGAGTGGGCCGGTGAGGAAGACATTCTTCTTTCCGTGAGAGCGGAGGACGACGGCGTGGCCCTCGGCGCAATGGTCCATCGCATCCTGAATGCGGGCGGTGGAGAGCTTCTGCTCGTCGGCGACGGCGATGTTGCCGTGCGTGGAGACGATGTCGGCGTCAAGAGTTGTGCACGCGGGAGGAATTTTGGGCTCGGTGACGGTGCGCGTGTCTTGAGCAGCGAGATGAGCGGCGATAGAGAGCAAGGCGACGAACGGTAGTGCGGCAACGAAGGGACGGGCGGAGCGCATGAGATTCTCCAATCGGCGTGGGCCGGTTCGGCGCTATCGCCTGGCAAAATTGGCAGGCGAACGCAGCGCGATCCAGTGGACTGACCACTCGGGACCATCCAAATGTATAGGAGCGGAGCGGTGGGTCGTCAAGCCCCGGCGATGGCGCAGCGGGGAGCGGAAGAACGTTGGCAAGGGGACGGGTTGGCTCGATTGCTGGTCGGACCTTGGGGACGATAGAATCGGGGTCGATTCGGCGCGGGACTTTTTGCGGTTTTGGAGTCAAGCGACGCTAGGTGAAGGCTGGAGATACTCGATGAAATTACTCGTTCCCTATGTGGTGTCAACGGTTTTGATGACGGGACTCGCTGTGCAGGCGCAACAACCGCAGGCGGATGCGACGGCGGCGAAGGTGCGGATTGCGTTGATTGGCGACTCGACGCAGACGAAGAGCGCGGGCTACGGACTGGGGTTTTGCGCGAACCTGACGGACGACGTGGTTTGCATCAACGACGCCAAGGGCGGGGCAAGCACGAAGACGTATTCCAACGAGGGCTACTGGACGAAGGCGCTCGCGGACAAGCCGGACTATATGCTGATCCAGTTTGGGCACAACGACGAAGAGTCGACGCAACACATGCCGCGCGAGACGAATCTTGTGACGGAGTATCCCGCGAATCTGAAGCGGTATGTGGAGGAGGCGCGGGCACATGGCATCGTTCCCGTGCTGGTGACCCCGTTGACGCGACGGTACTACGGCGACGACGGCAAGATTCATTCGGATTTGCTGGCGCATACGGAGGCGATGAAAAAAGTTGCGGCCGAGGAAAATACGCCGTTGATCGATTTGCAGGCGGACAGCATTGCATATCTCGACAAGCTGACGGAGGCGCAGGCGAGCGCGCTGGGCATCACGAAAAAGGACGCGCAGGGCAACACGATTCCCGACAAGACGCATTTGAATGCGGAGGGATCGTATGTGTTCGGGCGGATTGTGGCGGTGGATCTGGGGAAGGCGGTTCCGGCGCTGGCGAAGTATGTGAGGCCGGAGGCGGCCACTTTGCCGCCGGACCTGGCAAGGACGGTCGAGATTTTTCGCGGCGCACCGGTAAAGATTGTGCTGGCCGGGGACTCGACGGTGAACATCGGCGGAGGATGGGGACCGGGATTTTGCGCAGACTTGACGCCCAACGTGGACTGCGTGAACCTGGCGCGAAACGGGCGCAGCTCGAAGAGCTACTACGACGAGGGCGTGTGGAAGGATGTGCTCGCCGTACACGCGGACTACATTCTGATTCAGTTTGGGCATAACGACATGCCGGGCAAGGGGCCGCTGCGCGAGACCGATCCGGAGACGACCTACGCGGCGAATATGCGGCGCTACATCACGGAGGCGCGGGCGGAGGGTGCGCGGCCCATCATTGTGACATCGCTTTCGCGGCGGAATTACAAGGACGGCGTGCTGGTGGAGGATCTGACGGCGTATGCGAAGGCCGCGCGGCGCGTGGCGCAGGAAGAGGGTGTGCCGGTGGTCGACTTGAATGCGGAGAGCACGCGCCTGCTGCGCACGATGACACAAGAGCAGGCGGACCAGTTTGACGCGGTGGGGCACCCGGATGCGACCGGAAGCACGCTGGATCGGACGCACTTGAATGCGCATGGGTCGGAAGTGTTTGGGCGCATGGTGGCGGACGATTTGGCGCGGATCTGTCCGGAGTGGGGCCCAAATGTGAAAGGGCAGGCGATGGCGACGCCCGTTACCGCGCCCAGGCAAAGCGTGGATGAGGCGCCCCCGATAGTACCCGCGACGGCGACGAAGCTGCCTTAGGGTTCCGATTTATTCAACGCGGGCCTGGGTTTCTGCAGCACGCGAATGGGCGGAATCTGCTCTAGAATCCAGCGTGCGAATTCTTTGCCGGCGGCGTAGTTGTCGTAGAGAGCGGGGAGTTTGCGGCCGTCGGTGTACTCGTTGTAGAGCCAGGGGTCGGTAAACGCGATGACGGTTCCCTTGCCGTACTTCGCGGTGGCCATGAAGACGTCGTCGCCTTCGTTGAGTAGATTGCGGGCCGGCTTGGTCGCGGTGATGGTGCAGACATCCTTCACGTAGATGGTGTGGGGATGATGGAAGATGGGGCCTTTGCCGTCGATGTCGATTCTTCCCAGCTCCCAATTTGTACCGATAACGTGCTTGCGCAAAACGCTGTTGAAGTGGATGCCGAACTTGTCGCCGATGACATTGAAGTGGTCGAGGTCGGCGTAGGAGGTATCGTTCTCCATGATGACGAGGACACCGCCTGCTTTGACCCACGCGGCGAGTTGCGTGGCGTCCTCTGAATTGGCGAAGTGTGGGTGGGGGTTCTTGTCTACGTTGTCGGGTGAGACGATCACGAATACGTCTGCGCCCCTGAGATTGGCGATCATGGGCTCGGCGTCGAGTTCGCTGGTTTGCGCGCCGAACTGGCGAAACAGATGGCCGAAGAGCGAGTAGCCGGGATTGTCCCAGGTGTTCCATTTGTAGTGAAACTCGATCTGCTGGCCGAAGGCGTCGGTGCGCTGCTGTGAGTCAAACCATCCGTCGACGACGACGGTTTGGCTGCGCGCGATTGTGGACTCCGGCGCGTACTCCATTTCGGCGCTGGCCATCAGGAACGCGCCCACGCCCTTGGGATCGTTGGTGATGACCTTCTCGCCGATGTAGTAGGCGTAGGTGCCATCGCGATAGGGCTCGCCGCCGAGGCCTGAGGCTTTTACTGTGCCGGTGAGCGAAACGTCGTCGCCCCGAGTTTGGATGAAGTGCGCGAAGATGCCTTTATAGCCGGTATGGGCGACGGCGAGATAGAACGCGGGCAGGTAGCCGCGGCGCACTCCCCTTGCGAGCGCGTAGACGAACATGCAGGCGGAGGAGGATTCAAAGTAGTTCCCCTTCTCACCGGGCTTGTTCATCATGGTGAACCAGAGGCCGGATCTCTTGTCCTGATAGCGCGCGACGGCTGCGGCTTCGCGGCGGAGGATGGCGATGAGTTGCGCGCGGCCAGGGTCGCCGGCGGGGTAATAGTCGAGCGTGTCAACGAGAGCCATCATGTACCAGACGATGCCGCGCGCCCAGAACTGCGACGAGTCGCCGGTTTGCGTGTTGGCCCAGCGCTCCTGCTTCGACTGGTCCCAGCCGTGATAGAGGAGACCCGTCTTGGGGTCGCGAGCGTGCTGCTCCATCAGCACGAATTGCTTGGTGATGTCGGCGAATTCTTCGGAACGATGGGAGATTTGCGCGTATTCGGCGCGGAAGGGCTCGGCCATGTAGAGGCCGTCGAGCCACATCTGATTGGGATAGCGCTGCTTGTGCCAATAGCCGCCGCCGGCGTTGCGGGGCTGCGCGGCGAGCTGGTTCCAGAGGAAGGTGGCGGCGGTAAGGTAGCGCTTGTCCTGCGTGACGCCATAGAGGAAGAGAAGCTGGCGGCCGAGGAGGATGTTATCGAGCTGGTGTTCCTCGGGCCTGAGCGTGGGGATGGCGCCTTCGGGCGTGACGAGCTGGTCGACGGAGGCTTTGATGTAGTTGAAGTAGCGGGGATCGACGTTGGAGAGCCAGACTGCGCGCATGCCCTGGAGCAGCGTGCCGAGCTCGTAGTTCCAGGAGGCCGGAGTGCCGGCAGACGCGGTGCGACCGTCGGGCCAGCGGGCAATGGCGGCGTTGGCGGCGCGTTGCGAGATGGGGTACTCGTCGGCGGGTACGGCTTTGGCGGGAGCGGCGGCAGCGCTGGCGGCGGTGAGGGCGAGAACAACGAAGCAGGCAAGAAGGCGGAGGGATTTCATGTGGAACTCCTGAAAAGCGCGGCGCGAGGTTTCTAACCCTTTCCGATAAAAAGGAAAAAATGATCGGGCACGGAGCGGGACTGTATTTTGCGTCGGACCCACTATACGCAGAGGGACGTGGCGGGTACAAATGGCATGTGCGGGCGAGGACGCCCGCACGACAGCCGGCCAGGAGGTCGGCGTTACACTTCCCAGTTGCGCACTCCGGGCGACCTTGCTTCTAGCGCGCGGGTATTACGGGAACAGGCATCGCAGGAACAGAGGGATTCGGAATCCAGCCGTTGAGGCGCAGCCAATTCTCAAGGAGCGTGGGCCACTCGGCTAGTTCGGGATTCGACTGGCCGAGCGCGGTGCCGTGCGGGCCGGTTTGGAAGATGTGCATCTCGGCAGGGACGCCGGCTTTGACGAGAGCGATGTAGAAGACCACCGCGCTCAAGACGGGAACCGACTGGTCGGGCGTGGTGGCATAGAGGAAAAACGGTGGCGTGCGCGCGGTGACGTGCAGGTCGGGCGAGAGATCGTTGAGCAGTTCGGGTGAGGGAGGAGTGACGAAGAGATTCTCCATGGCGCCGGACTTGGCGATGCCGGCTTGAAGCGAGAGACCGCCGTAGGAGCTGATGACGAAGTCGGGGCGGTCACTGGCACGTTCGATGGGATCGGCGGCCTGGGGATTGCCATCGTCGAAGTGCGTGCCAACCATGCCGACGAGATGGCCGCCCGCAGAGAAGCCCCACATGCCGATGCGATCGGGCGCGACGTGATACTCGGCGGCGTGGCTGCGCACCCAGCGCACGGAGCGGTAGCCGTCGAGGATCGGCTCAGGATAGTGGTAGCGCGGGGTAAGCCGGTAGGTGAGAACGAAGGCAGTGATGCCGCGGATGTTGAGCCACTCGGCGATCTGGGTGCCTTCTTTGGGATAGGCCAGGCTGCGATAGCCGCCGCCGGGACACACGATGACGGCGGTGTGGGGAGCGGGTCCGTAGCCGGTGAAAATCTCGAGATGCGGCTTGTCCTGCTCTTCGGAGCCGACTGCGCCGGGCGCGCCGTCGGGCCATAGATATTGGATCTGGCCGTGGGGCAGGGCGGGATCGGGAGCGGATGCGGCCGGGCTTTGCGGGGCTGCCTGCGCATGAACGCCGGAAATCGCGAACGCGAAGAGAAACGAGGCGACGGCCAAACTGGCCGGCCAAAGTGAATGCAGGGATTTTCTGTTCGGGATCATGAAGACAGGGCTCCAATCGCGATTCGGATTCTACAGGTTTGCGAGGAAAAGAGAAAAGGTGCTGCCGGCGGAACCGGCAGCACCTTGTTGAAAGAAGCAGGTTGAAACTTACCAGCTGATGCGCAGGGAGGCCTGCACATCGCGCGGCTGGCTCTGCACCCCGGTGACAGTGGCAAACGTCCCCGGAGTGGTCGGGCTGACGCCAGCCTGGACGACTGTCGTCGAGGTGGTGGGTGGCAGGTAGACGACGTGATTCATCACGTTGGTCATGTCGATATCGAAATCGGCCTTCCATTCGTGATAAATCGGGAAGCTGCGCTTGAGCGCCAGGTCCACGTTGGGCTTGAACGGCCCCCACATGTTCAATGGCGCCACGCGAGCCGCGTTGCCGGGGACGTAGTCGGCGGGACCGTTGCAAACATAATAGGCCTGGCCGTTGTAGGTCTGGTACGCGCCCGTGCCCGATGTCGTGCAGTTGCCGGCCGCGGTCACGGTGAATGCCGCCGGGTTCACATAGTTGACTTTTCCAATGTAGTTGGCGTTGTTGACGTCCCAACTGACATTGCCGCCGCTGGCTGTCTTGCCGTACTTGTACTGACGTCCGGCCTGTCCCGCTACGACGCTGGGCATGCACTGGCTCAGAATGCTACTGCCGGCGCAGCCGCTGGCGATCATAAGGATGGGCTGGCCACTGCGGAAGGTTCCGATGCCGGATACGGTCCAGTCGCTGGCGACTGCCCTGTAGAGCAGGTTGTCGCCGAACATATGGCCCCTTCCGACCGGTACCTTGTAGACGGCCGTGAGCGTGAGGTTCTGGGGCTGGCTGGCCGCCGAGAGCGACCGGTCGAGCCGGGTGTTGTCGTACACACGGAAGGTGCCGAGATCGTCGATCGACTTCGACCACGTGTAGCTGGCCATCCAGTTCAGGCCGTGCGAGGGACGCTGCCTGACGAGGATCTCGAGCGCATTCCAGTTTTCATTACCCACGAAGCTGGTGGTATCGCTGACGCCCGAGTATTGCGGATAGGGCAGGTAGTACTGGTAGACCGAGTTGCTCGCGTAGTAGTTGGCGGCGCTGGAAAAACCGTTGATCGGCGCGAAGCCGTCGGTTGCTGCCATCCCCAGGTAAGTGGTGGTTGCCTTTTGACCCAGGACCGGGAAGAGGCAATTCTGCTGGGCAGTGGCGCATGACGTCTGTGTCGATCCTCCACTGGAGGTCAGAGTGTATCCGGCTAGCGCAGCCATGGATTCGGGCAGCTTGTTGTTTCTCTGCCACCCGGCGTTGGCGATATTGAGGAAGTGACCCTCGCTGCCGACGTAGTTGACGGAGATCGACATGTCGGTGGTCAACTGACGCTCGATGCCGAAGCTCCAGTTTTCGTACTCGGGAGTCCTTGAGCCAAGATATGGGTCAAAGTAGGTGACGGTTCCATTGTTGGCGTTCTTGAGCGTGGCAGTTTCAACCGCGGCGTATTCGGCCATGGTTGCTCCAGAGGGGAGGGTTGACTGCGGCGGAGCGACCGATCCCGTCCAACCGCAAGGAGTGAAACCATCCCCAGCCAAAGTTCCGGTGCCGCCGCCTGCGACGGTGCACGCCGTACCATCCCAATAGAACGAAGGTGCATTGCTTACACCTGCGGCAGCTGACGCCGCGGGAGTGAGGCCCAGGGTAGAGGGTGAGCCGGATTGGCTGCCGCTGGTCCAGTCGCCGCGCGCAAAGGAAACACCGTAGCTGGCGCGGATGACGGTCTTGGAGTTGAAAGCGTAGGCCACACCGAGCTTGGGCGCCACGTTCTTCCACCACATAGACGAAGGAATATGCTGGCCGGTGTGGAAACCGTCTGACGAGCTGCCGCCGGCGAAAGCGAGCGTGCCCAAGTTGCCCGAGTTGGTGTTGGAGCCGGCCGGATTGAGCCAAGTGATTAGATCGTGGGTTTCGTGAATCGCTGGCCAGATATCCCAACGGAAGCCCACGTTGACGGTGAGCTTGGAGGTGATTTTGTAGTCATCCTGCGCCCAGAAGGAGGGATCGAGCCAGCGCGTGCCCAAGCCGGGAACGCCGACGGAGACCGAGCTCGCATTGACAGCGCCCAGCATATAGCTGGCCCAGGAGGAACCGGTGTTGGCCAACGCGGTGCCAGTCCCCGTGTAGCCTTGCGTCTGCGAGGCATTAAAAGTGATGCCCATCGGCCCGGAGTAGGTGAGGTTCTTGAGGTAATTGAACTGCACCGCGATTACCTGCCCGCCGAGAGTCAAGCTGTGCTTGCCAAACTGCCACTGCAGGTTGTTTTCGAGGGCGTAGGTATTGTTTACCTTGTTATTCCAACTGTAGTTCGCTTCGGTGCTGGGGTTGGTTGCCGTGTTGCCGCCGCTGTACGTGAGGCCCGGGAAGAAGCTGGCCTGGCCGCTCGGCATGTTCAAAATGCCCGAGTTGGTGGAGGAATACACTGACGCATCGTCTGGCGTATGGGAAAGGCTCTTGTAACGGCCATAGGCCAGCGAGAACTGGTTGACGACGTGAGGCGTAATCGTCCACGTGTCTTTGACGATATCGATGTTGGTCTGCGGGGCATAGGTCTGGGCGGTATTGAACGGCTGGCCCAGGGCATTGGCTGCGCCGCTGGAGTTGGAACCGGTGCTGGCCTGGCGGCCGAAAGCCACGATCAGGCTGATCTGGTTCTTCTGGCTCATGTTGTAGTCGATGCGGCCGCCCTGATACCAATTCGATAGACCACTCGGATAGCCGGCCACGACATTGTTACCGTAGATCGACTGATTGACCGCCGCCTCATAGGGCAACATGAACTTGTTGATGTACTGAGCGGCTGCCGACAGACGGGATCCGGGAATCTGATTGGCCGTTCCGTTGTATTTGAACTGGGTACGCACGCAGGCGGCACCGCTGCAGTTTGGAACGGTCTGGGTGATCGGATCGTAGATGCTGTATCCGGCGCCCGTCGAAGCGGCATATCCGGTGAAATCGGCATACCCCAGAGACGAGCCCGTGGCCGAATAGCCCATCATGGCCAACGTGGGCAGGTTCTGGAGCTGCGGCTTGGGACCGGCCGAATAACGGTACTGGCCGTAGTTGGCAAACACGAAGAGCTTGTTCTTGATGATCGGTCCGCCGAAGGAGGTACCAACCTCATTCATGTGCTCGGGCTGCTTGAGGCCGCCCAGCGCGCACCAGGGGGTAGACGCACTCAACGCAACGCTGCTGCACGCGCCACCGGTCGGAACCGCCGCGCCGGTCAAGGTCGGGTACTTGGAGTTGGGCTGCCAAGCGTCGAGAGAGGTGTTGCGGAAGTAGTCATAAACGGAACCGTGCCAACTATTGGAGCCCTGCTTGATGGAGTAGTTCTGCACGCCTTGGCCGGCATATTGCGCCGAGTATCCAATGGTCTGCACCTGGAACTGGTCGATGGAGTCCATGCCGAAGGCCGTCCAGGTAAAGCGCGGGTCGCCGATGCCGTCGGCTTCGGGGAGGTTGACGCCGTCGATGTAGATCTCCGAGGTGCCGCCCGAGGGGTTGCCGCCATTAACGGCGCCCGAAGCGGAGGTAAAGTTGGACGTTGAGGATGCCTGGAAGCTGTTCTGCACGCCGGGCATGAGGGCGGCGAAGTCGGTAGCGCGACGCTGATCGGCGTTGCCGCCGGCGCCCATCAAGAGCGGCAGGCTGGTATACATCTCGTTGTCCATGACCGCGCCCAGCGCGGCGTCGGTCGTCTCAAGGACAGGAGGCGCGGAGGTGACGGTGATGGTCTGTTGCGCGGCTCCGACTGTGAGCTTGACATTGACTGCGACGGTTTCGAGAGCATTGACGGTGATATGCTGTTGAACTTCTTTCTCAAAGCCCTTGGCGGTGACGGTCACTGTGTACTCGCCCGGGGTGAGTGGCCCGATGGTATAGTCGCCTGCGCCAGTGGTGGAGCGAGTCGTGCTGGTGTTCTGTTCGACCGAGGTTGCGGTGACGGTGGCCCCACCGATGACTGCGCCGGTGGTATCGGTAACCGTGCCCGTAATGGCTCCGGAGCCGGCCATCTGAGCGTTTGCGCCGAGGGGCGCCATCATGGCGATGACCAAAAGCGCCATCGAGCTCCATGCTGCGAAACGGAGCATGCGAGCCATGGAACCGCGCTCTGCCTGCCTCGACTGGAATAGATTGCTTAAGGCGAATTGCCTCATTGTGCTGCCTCCATTAGGTGATTCTTATAGCTTCGTCATGCAGCTTCGGCGGGCTGACTTGAGAATTCGCACACGTGGTCTGACCACATTTCGAAGCTCGATTAGTCTCATATACGGAGTTCAGAACTGTCAATAGCGAAAAACCATTTTCCGCTTGTAATTTCCAGGTTTGCGCATGAGGCGCTGAAAATAGCTGCGAGGATACGAAAAAAGTATTTTTTTGGAAAGGAATTTTGGCGCCAGGATGGCTTCTTCTATTCTTATGAAATCAAATGACATACTGAATAAACACGCTCGCGCAGGCCAGTGAAGATCGCACGCCTGGCCGCAGCTCTACGTAAGCCTTCCCAACGCTGAACCGGGTTGATTGATTTGAGACCGCGTGGGGAGTTTCCCACATGGTACGCGAGCCGGATCAACTCCACGCTAGTGGTCAGAGCAGGCGGTGCGATTTATGCCGCATTTGCGGGACGGCCTGGCTTTTTCTTTGCTGCTCCCGCCGACACTTTGCGGCCCGTGGGGCGCTCCATGCCCTGGGCAGTCTGCGCCATGCGCAGGTGCTGCTCCATCAGATTGTGCGCATCCTGGGGCTTGCGGGCGCGAATGGCGCGGTAAAGCTCGCGGTGCATCTCGGCGGACTCGCGCAGGTCGATGGAATGTTCCACGGTCTTGCGGCGGCTGTCGTAAAGCGCCGAGGTGATGGTTTCAATAATGGCGGCAAGAATGGGATTGCCGGAAGCCTTCGAGATGGTGCGGTGAAACGTGACGTCGTGAATGAGGTAGTCGGCGGGACTTTCGATGGCGGCGAACATCTCGGCGACCTCTTCGGCAAGGGCGGCGTGGTGTTCCTCCTTGCCGCGCTCTGCCGCCAGCCCGGCCAGATGGCTCTCAAGAATGATGCGCGCCTCGAACATCTGCCAGGTTTGAAAGCCGTGCAAGGCGCTCATCAGGCTGAGAGAAGCCTTGCCAAACTCCGGAGGGCCGTCGGCCACAAAAGTGCCTACACCGTGGCGGATTTTCATCACACCCATGGCCGCGAGGTAGCCGATGCCGGTGCGCAGACTGGCGCGGCTGATCTTGAGAGAGCGCGCCAGCTTGCGCTCGGGCGGGATTTTGTCGCCCGGCTGCAGAGTTCCGTTCTCGATGAGAGCACGAATGTGGTTCACCACTTGCATGGTGCGATGCGAATTTTGTTCTTCCTCTTTCACCCGCGGCATACGATCAGACACCTTCTTGCGAATCTGAAATTCCAGCTCACAGCGAGATTATCACTGAATAGGGGGTTTGGTTCGATAAACATGCGGGGTTTCGCGAGGGTTCGACCGGGATTGCGCGCGGCCTGAATGTGTATACTTGTGGTCTGACCTCAAGAGCCGCAAAGCGGCTGAATTGCATACTTTACGGGGTAGAATGAAAGCCATGTTGCTCCACGAAGATCGTCTCTTTCCATCTGAAGCCAACGCCCTCAAAATAGCTCGTTCTCTCTATGCAAAGATCCGCAGCCTGCCGATCGTGAGCCCTCATGGGCATACGCAGGCGTCATGGTTTGCGGAGAACAAGCCGTTCCCCGATCCGGCGACGCTTCTTGTGCAGCCGGACCACTATGTTTTCCGCATGCTCTACAGCCAGGGCGTTTCGCTGGACGACCTCGAGATCGGTCAGCCGGTGGTAAAAGATCCGCGGAAGGTCTGGCGAATTTTTGCCAGCCATTATTACCTGTTCCGCGGCACGCCGACCCGGATGTGGCTGGACTACACGTTTCAGGAACAGTTCGGCATGACGGAGCGGCTGAGCGAGAAGACGGCCGATCTCTACTTTGACACCATCGCGGAGAAATTGAAGACGCCGGAGTTTTTGCCGCGGGCGCTTTACGAGAAATTCAACATCGAGGTGCTGTCGACAACGGAGTCGCCGCTCGATCCGCTGCAGGCACACCAGGCTATTCGCGATTCGGGCTGGAAGGCGCGCATTGTTCCGGCGTTCCGGCCGGATCCGGTAGTCGATCCGGAATTCAAGGGATTTGCGGGGCTTGTGGCCCAATTGGGCGAGCAGAATGGCGAGGATTCGTCGACTTGGAAGGGCTACTTGAATGCGTTGATGAAGGCACGGGCGCGATTCAAGACTCTGGGTTGCACGTCGACCGACCATGGACACCCCACGGCGCAGACGGCAGACCTGCCGCAGGCCGAGGCGGCGGCGCTGTTCAGCAAGGTGATTGCCGGCAAGGCGGATTTGGCCGAGCAGGAACTTTTCCGCGCGCAGATGCTGACCGAGATGGCGCGGATGAGCGTGGAAGACGGCCTGGTGATGCAGATTCATCCGGGCTCGGTGCGCAATCACAACAAGTTGGTCTACGAGCGGTACGGGCGCGACATGGGCGCCGATATTCCTTCGCAGACCGAATTTGTGCACGCGTTGCGGCCGTTGCTGGACCGCTTTGGCAACGAGAAGAATCTGACCATTATTTTGTTCATGCTGGATGAATCGACGATCAGCCGGGAACTGGCGCCGCTGGCCGGCCATTATCCGTGCTTGCGCCTCGGACCCCCGTGGTGGTTTCATGACAGTCCTGAGGGCATGATGCGTTTCCGGGAGCAGGCCACGGAGACGGCGGGTTTCTACAATACAGTCGGGTTCAACGACGACACGCGGGCGTTTCTTTCGATTCCGGCGCGGCACGATGTGGCGCGGAGAGTGGATTGCGCGTTTCTGGGCAAGCTGGTTGCCGAGAAGCGGCTCGAAGAAGATGAAGCGCACGAGTTGGCGCACCAGTTGACGATCGGCCTGGTGAAGAAGGCGTACAAGCTGTAAGGACAGTTGTCAGTGATCAGTGGTCAGTGATCGGCAGTTTGCTGGATGAAGAATTGGAGTTTGCTGCATGAGTCTCTATTGTTCTGTTGGAAGTGTTGACACCGATCTTTCTTCGCAACAATTGAAGGAATTGCTGGTGGAGAGCCTGGGCAAACTGGGCGTGCGCAACAAAGTATTGGCTGTGCCGCCCGACCAGAGCCGCGAACACTCGCGGGCCGGCGACCTGACGCGGTACACCTGGGAGCACTACGGCGACAAGCTCAAGGCCGTGCTGCCGGCCCTCGGCACACACACGCCCATGCGGCCCGACCAGATTGCGCACATGTTCGGCGAAATGCCGCTGGAACTCTTCAAGGTCCATAACTGGCGCACGGACATTGAGACGCTCGGCGAACTGCCGGCGTCGTTTATCCACGAGCAGTCGGAAGGCAAGCTGAATTACACTTGGCCGGCGCAGGTGAACAAGCTCATCTCGCAGGGCGGCTTCGACCTGATTTTTTCGATCGGGCAGGTGGTGCCGCACGAAGTAATCGGCATGGCCAACCACGCCAAGAACATCCTGATCGGCACGGGCGGACGCGAGGGCATCAATCGCAGCCACTACCTGGGTGCGGTCTACGGCATGGAGCGGATCATGGGCCGCGCCATCAATCCGGTGCGCAATGTGCTGAACCGCGCGTGCGATGAATTTTTGCAGCATTTGCCGATCGTGTATGTGCAGACGGTTGTCGGACGCGGCAAGGACGGCGGCCTGGCGGTGCGCGGGCTCTACATCGGCGACGATCTCGAGTGCTTCCTGAAGGCCTCGGAGTTGAGCCTGAAGGTAAACTTCGAGATGCTGGACAAGCCGATAAAAAAGGCTGTGGTGTATCTCGATCCCAAGGAGTTCCATTCGACGTGGATCGGCAACAAGGCCGTGTATCGCACGCGCATGGCGCTGGCGGATGGCGCGGAGCTGATTGTTCTGGGACCGGGCGTGCATGAGTTCGGCGAGGACAAAGGCATCGACGCGATGATCCGCAAGTATGGCTACTTTGGCACGCCGGCAACGTTGAAGGCGGTGAACGAGAACGCCGACCTGGCCGCAAACTTAAGCGCCGCGGCGCACCTCATCCACGGTTCGTCCGAGGGCCGATTCAAAATCACGTGGTGCCCTGCCGAGCTGAGCCGCGAAGAGATCGAGAGCGTCGGCTTTGCCTACGGCGACTTGAAAGCGATGACAAAGAAATACGATCCGGAAAAGCTGGCCCACGGCTGGAACTATGTGGACGGCGAGGAAATTTTCTTTGTCGCCAATCCGGGACTGGGATTGTGGGCGGTGCGCAGCCGGTTTGAAAGCGCGGTTCCGGCCGCAGTTGGGGCCGCATGACACGTGGGCATGATCCCGTTGAAATTTGTGGCAGATTTGCGCACGCGGGCGTGGACGCCCGCATGACAGCCGGTCAGGAGACCGGCGCTACATAACGGCGGCGCGCAGTAAATAATTTGCAAGACAGAAAGATGATGGGGAATCAAGGAATGAAGCTCAATAAGTACTCAGTGGGCGTGGGCGACAGGTTCGCGCACCAGGCGAAGGCTCAGTTGCAAGCATGCATCAAGGCTCTTGAGCAGGGAGTTGAGGTGGTTCCGGTGTGGAACAAGTCGAACCGCGAACACAACATCATCGGCTCCGAGCCCGCGAGCGTGCGGGCAGCGGCCAATGCAGCGGTGAAGGCGCTGGGATGGAAGCTGCCATATTATTGCGACGCCGACCACATTACGGCGCTGACGGTGGAGCGTTTTCTTGCACCCTGCGATTTTTTTACCTTTGACGTGGCTGACTTTATCGGCCAGCCCGCGGAGGCGGCGGATATCGAGAGCTTTGTGAAGCGGCATCCGGAGTTGAAGGGGAGCATCGAGCTCGCCGGAGCCGATCAGGCCTTCGAGATTACACCGGAGATGCTGAAGCAGACGGCGCAGAAGTTTTTGGCCGCGGTAAAGAAGGCGGGCGATGTCTACCGCATCGTGGTGGGCGCGAAGGGCGCGGGCAATTTTGTTCCCGAGGTTTCGATGGACGAGACCGATCGCGCGCAAAGCCCCGTGGAACTGCTGATTATTCTCGCCGGCATTGCGGACGAAGGCATTCCCGTGCAGACCATCGCGCCGAAGTTCAGCGGGCGCTTCAACAAGGGCGTGGATTACGTAGGCGACGCGCAGCAATTCGAGCGTGAGATGGCGCTGGACGTGGCGGCCATTGCCTACGCCGTAAAGCAATACGGACTGCCGGACAATTTGAAACTGAGCGTGCACTCGGGCAGCGACAAGTTTTCGATTTATCCGGCGATCCACTCGACCATGAAGCGGCTCAACGTAGGCGTGCATCTGAAGACCGCTGGCACCACCTGGCTGGAAGAGCTGATCGGCCTGGCCGAGGCCGGTGGCGAAGGATTGGCGCTGGCCAAGGAAGTGTATGCCGAGGCGTTGGCACATAAGGAAGAGCTGTGCGGGCCGTATGCAACGGTCATTGACATCGACTCGGCAAAGCTGCCCTCGGCCGACGAGGTGCGCGGCTGGACATCGGAGCAGTACGTGTCGGCGCTGCGGCATGTGGAAGCCGACCCGGCCTACAATCCCAGCTTGCGGCAATTGCTGCATGTGGGATTCAAAGTGGCTGCGAAGATGGGACCCCGCTACTTGCAACTGCTGGAAGCCAATGAAGCCGTGATCGCGAAAAATGTGACAGAGAATCTGTACGATCGTCACATTGCGCCGGTGTTTTTGGGGCGCGCGATCTGAAGAGCAGCTTCCAGCGATCGGCTTTTAGCCATTAGCACTTCTGCCGATGGGCTGGCTGACGTGCGTCTTGTAAGCTGAATGTCGGAGCATCTTGCTCCGCGGCAAAAGCTCGGAGATTTTCCCCTGGAGATTGAATGTTTCCTCAAGTGTTCAGCCTTGAAGGCAAGGTCGCGGTTGTGACAGGAGGCACGTCAGGCATTGGTCTGGCTCTGAGCCTTGGCCTGGCCGATGCGGGCGCCGACGTGATTGCGACCGCGCGCCGTCAACAGCAGGTAGACGCGGCAGCCAATGAAATCGAGGCGCGCGGGCGGAAGACGATCCGCATCGCCTCGGATGTGGGTGACCGCACGTCGATGGAGAAGCTGCTCGGCGCCGCGATGGAGGCCTTTGG
>Ga0302320_10003800_pt1 | contig 34694 bp, 35 predicted proteins | sample Bog_T0_3_FD_202130 | JGI IMG/M metagenome (GOLD analysis project Ga0302320, IMG submission 202130) | Peat permafrost microbial communities from Stordalen Mire near Abisko, Sweden - Bog_T0_3 | ecosystem: Environmental > Terrestrial > Soil > Wetlands > Peat | place: Sweden: Abisko, Stordalen Mire...
AAACAGGCGGTGCAAGTCGGTGGCGAAGGTGATCTGAAAGTTTATGCCAGGCCACTGGACGATGGTTCGCTGGCTGTTGGACTCTTTAACCTCGGCGCGACAAATTCGACGGCCACCGCAAACTGGCGGGATCTGAAGCTCACCGGCCCGCAGCGCGTGCGTGACCTCTGGAGGCAAAAGGATATCGGCGTGTTCACCGATAAATTTGAAGCGCCTGTCGCCTCGCACGGAGTGGTGTTCGTTCGCATTTTCCCGGGTCCATAAATGCTATTATGAGAATAATTCTGCGATTTATTCTATGGTCGTGTTTCTTCGCCGCCCCCTTTTGTCGCGCGCAAACCAGCAGCATCTATACCTGCGCGCAATTCGCGGACAAAAAATTAGCGTTTATTAGCGGTTAAAATGCTTTAGCCGTTGTCCCCATGCGTCTTTGCGTTAAACGGTCTTATTTCTGCTTTCCCAATTTCAGTATGTCAGCTTTTCAGCATTTTTTGTTACGGGATGCTTTCTGACGGGTGTGATTATGTGATTTCTTAAACCCGTCAAATTATTTTTTCACGATTTTTTTGCGCAACTGTTCGTCCTGCGGGTGGTTCTGTGCGCGACTGTGCGTGATGGGTCTTTCCGGCTTAAAATAATTTCAAAAAGTCGTGCTATAAATGCGCCCAGGCCAAAGCAGAAAGTCCGTGCCGCACGGGCCATGAATGCAAAATGGAAAACACGTCAAATAAATATATTCAGTTTTTTTGTCGGCGTCTGACGGCGTGTGTCGGCTCCTGTCGGCATGTGACTACTGCGGGTTTTTGAGCGGGAAATAATTTTGAAAATGGCGTGCTAAAGTTCCGGCAGACAAAAGCAGAAAGTGCGAGCCGCACGGGCCAGTTAAAAAGCCTGTCAAATAATTTAGATGTAAAAATTTGTAGGCTGGTGTCAGGCAGCGCGTAGCTCCTGTCAGGCAGGTTCAGGCAAAGTGAAAATGGCGACATGGCTGAAAAATGAACGGTGCTAAAGTCGCCAAAGCAAAATCTGAGTGGGATGGGGTGTAAAGTCAGGCGCGTGCAAAAGTGCCCGGCGAACATCTGTAATCATTAACCGACCGCCGGCTTATCCGGCGGTCACAACGGCCGGAGTTAATCCCGGCCAGAAAGAACCAAATGCACGACGAAAAGACTGTCCAGCGCTTCATTGAACTGCGCGTTCAAGAGTGGCCCTTCAGCCGCATTGCGGCTGAACTCAACGTCTCCAAGACCACGCTTATTGCTTGGAGCCGCCAGCACCAGCATACTATCGCCAACCTCGCCGCCATTGAGCGGGAAAACCGGCTGCAACAGCACCTCGCCTCCGGCGAGGAACGCATGCAAAAACTGGGCGAAAAGCTCCGCGCCGCCGAGGTTGAACTCGCCAAACGCGACATCACAACCGTGTCCACCGGGCGCCTGCTCACTTACGTCGAGAGCCTCCGCCGCCAGCTCCGCCGCGAGGCCGGACCCATGCGGTTCGTGGCTCCGGTGGACTCCATCCCCGAGGATGAATATGCCGACCGCATACAAGTCTGGAACCCGTAGCCGAAGCCGCCGGAACTGGCGCGCCTGCGACCGCATGCGATCCCTGCCGGGACCGCGCTCGCGGCCCCGCCCTGATCCGTTTACGGAATTGGAGTCAGCCCTGCGGGTGCTGATCCGTTTCCACGAAAAGCATTCCGACTGGTTTCCTCCCATATCCGGTAGGGCGGGCAGTCCTCTGCCCGCCGCTCTTGACCCGGAATGGGAAGCCGCCATCCGGAAAGCTTACACATCAACGACACCGCCCTGAAAATATGCCTCTCTACGGTCAAGAAACGGTCCGTTTTTTGCAGCCTTGGTTTGCCTTCTCCGCATCGGATGGGGAGAAGGTGGCCGCAGGCCGGATGAGGTGTGCTTGACCACCGGAAAAAATGCCCTCCCACGGTCAAGAAACGGTCAAGTTTTGAGTGCTCTATCAACCACTTACGACGATTGGCCCCTCTGGCGCCCGGTCGCGTTTTTAACAGGTTTTAAGTGTCAGCTTTCATGAATTTATGAACAACCGCCTCTGGCAGCGTCAACTTGACGAATCGCCCGCCGACTTCACGGCCTTCGCCGCCTATCTGCGGCTCAAGGGCCGCCGTTCAGCCCGCGCCGTCGCAATTCAGACCGGTCGTTCCCCTGCCACCGTTCGCCGCCTCTCCGCCCGCTTTAACTGGCCGGGACGCGTGGCCGCCTTCGAGGCTCGCCTCGCCGACGCCACCCAGGATGCCCTGGACGCCGTCCTCCTGCGGCAACCCGCCAACGCGCGGGCCGGATTGGAACAGTTGCGCATCAAGGAGTTTCAGATGGCCATGGACGTGGCTCAGGCTTCAAGGCGTTGGCTTGAGCTTGCCGCCAACCCGCGCCGCCGTCAGGTTTCACTCACGCAGATCTGCCGGCTCACGGAGTTGGCCTCTCGTCTGGCAAGACTCGCCGCCGGCATGCCCACCGGTGATGAACCCCGCCGCCGCCCAAGGAAAGAGGACCGGCCCGGCTATTGGACAGGCCCCTCTGTGGAGGAGGCGCTGGAAAAAATCTACGGTTCCAATTGCGACGAGCCTTCGGCCACGCTAGACGCCGATGGGGTAGGTAACAGTTCCGAAAGTTTGGGCAGCGGTGGGGCGAGCGTCCCCGCGAGCCAGCCTGCAAGTGCAGACAGCGATGGTGCCGGTGGCAGTCCGCAAGGACAGCCCGCAACTCAAGGTGGCCTTCCGCCAACCCTCAACTCGCCATCCGATGGCGTCGGTGCCCCTCCGCAAGGAGCTCGCTGCGATGCTTGGAGCCGTTGGGCAAGAATGATGCGTAGAATGAGATCCTGAACCAAAGGCATGAGCTATTTAATCTGTGGTCAAACAGTTCGTTCCATGCTGCAATACGGCGTCAATTCCCGTCTTTGATGCCTTGGCCCAATAATGCATCAGCATGTCCCGCGGTGGCATAGATGCAGATCTCTTTTATGCTAAGTTGCTTACAGTTGGACGGCTGGGACAACCCAAAAAAACAACGAACAAGGGAGACAAAATGAAAAATGTCATTGCAGTATCAATGTTAGCTCTGTGTGTGGCACCGATGGTGGCCCAAGCCACGCCAGTTTCATCCGTGCCCGAACCATCCACTATTTTTGCCGGAGCTGCGTTGCTCGTGCCGTTTGGTATCGGTGCTGCGCGTTCACTGTGGAAGAATCGCCGGAAATAAATTTCCGGCGGGTTTGGAGTTCAAGCTTGTCTGCGGGGATTTTAACCCGCGCCAACCTTGTTGATTTCCCTGATTGAAACGTTTGTTGTCTCCATTGCGGTAAAAATGGAGAGGCCTTCGATATCCCTTACGCCAAGCTCATTGAGCCGGTGCAAAATATCCAGTCTTTCCTGCAAAACATCCCGAATGGTAATCAAGTTGCCCGGTTCATTGAGCAGGGCCTGCCAGCGTTCTAAAAGTTCTTCGGTTTCCATTTAAAAAATCACCGCATTTACTGGTTTGTTTGGAGCAGTCCGGAACCAATGTCCGTCTTTCCCATCGTATCAATGCCTGTCGTCATGCCTTGGTTGGACATGGCCATTGCGGTCCCTCCGGTAACGGTCGTTGCGGATGGCGTGGTTCCGCCAATCTGAATGGCCGCCTTCCCATCCATGGAAACGCTCCAGCCGGAAGGGTTCGCAGTATAGCCAGACATTGCCGGGTCCCAGATAGTAATACTGGTCGCCCACAAGACCGACGTATTCGTAACCATCCCAGGCGTAACTGTCGGGAACCATCATGGGAGCCACTTCCACTGCTGGCCCGGCGACAACCACCATGGGTTGCGGAGCCACAACCACGAATGGTCGAAACGCTACCCGTCCGCCCGGCTCAACCACACAGCCGGACATGAATCCTCCTGCCGCCATCGTCAGAACAAATACACGCAACCATTTTATTTTCATTGGTAGATCATTTCTTGTTTTTTGATTCTTCAATGACGGTAACAGGAGGAGCCAGTCACACAATGGGGTGAACACCCCATGGCAATGGGTTGCCCCTTGGCATGATCATGTCGTGTGAAGAAATTTGAGCTTATTTGGATGACGATCTGCGAACTGTTTAAACAGATTTGGCATCTGCCCCAGACTTTCATGAATGTCTTCAGGCAAAGGCGGCAGCAGGCGGTCCGTAAAGAACTTGAAGTGGAGCGGCTTGACCGGATACGCAACCCGTCGAAGTATCGCGGGAGGTAGCAGCCGGTTTGTGTGTCCGTGGCGAAAGTGTTTGAGGGGAGTGCGATTGATTTGTTTTCCGCGGTCGTTGTTTGACCTTTTCGTTCAGAAGGCAGATTATCAGGCCCGAATAATCCAACGATGAAAACCGTCCTCAGAGCTTTGTTGCTGTTCCCGATGCTCGTTTTGGCCGGCGCTCCCGCATTGGCGCTGGATGGCATGATCGGCATTCACGATCCGTCCACGGTCATCAAGTGCGACGGAAATTATTATGTATTCGGCACCGGGCGCGGCATTTCCGTCCTCACCTCCAGTAATGGCTTCGACTGGCAGCGCGGGGGCAGGATTTTTGACAATATCCCGGATTCCGTGAAATCCTTTGTGCCGAAAAACAACGGCTCCGGCGTCTGGGCGCCGGACATCATCATGGTTGGCGGGCAATTTTATTTGTACTACGCCGTCTCGGCATGGGGATCGTTCGTTTCGGCGATCGGCTTGATTACCAGCCCGACGCTGAATACAAACGGTCCCGGTTACAAATGGACGGATTGCGGCATGGTGGTTCATTCCGTCGAGGGGGAAAACCTCAACGCCATTGATCCCGGCGTTTGCATGGCTCCGGGCGGAACGCTCTGGCTTTGTTACGGCTCTTATCATGGTAACATCGAGCTGGTGCAACTGGACCCCAAGACCGGACTCCGCATCAAACCCAACTCCAGGGTCTGGATCATCGCCAGCCAGAGCGAGGCGTCCGACATAGTGTTTCACGATGGATATTATTATCTGTTTGTGAATCACGGGAGCTGCTGCCAAGGCAGCAACAGCACCTACAACATCCGCGTCGGGCGTTCCAAAAAAATCACCGGGCCATATCTGGACCGGTATGGCGAAAACATGACGGACGGCGGCGGAACGCTTTTCCTCGCGGCGCAGGGCCGGGACATCGGTCCCGGGCATTTTGGTTTGCTGCTGGATGACGGCGTGGAAAAATTAAGTTGTCACTACGAGGCTGAGCTGGGCCGGAACGGACGTTCCATTCTGGATATCCGTCCGCTGCTTTGGACGCTGGACGGCTGGCCGCTGCCTGGAGAAAATGTCCGCGACGGAACTTATCAGATCCGTTCGCAGCGGACCGGTATGGTCCTCCAGTCTTCCACAAATTCCGTCGAGTCCGCGCGGTATTTTGTTCGTGACTATCAAAAATGGACCATCACGCCCGCCGGTGGCGGCTTCTATAAAATTATTGATGCAAAAGAAGGGAATGCTTTGGAGGCAGCAGACGAGGCACCGGATGTCGCGCCATTCACGGGTGCGGACAACCAGCTCTGGAAAATAGACCAGCTCGCAGATGGCAGCTATCGCATCGCTTCCAAGATCAATAAACTGACGCTCACTACGGCGTTTAAAATAAGACCAGGCAACGGCGTTGCGCTTCAGTCGTTCACCGGCGACGACGCGCAACGGTGGGTGATTGCCGAACCTTGACCCCTCGGCGGAATGGCTTCGTTGCCATTTGAGCGAAATCGTCTAAATTCGTCCGCAAGAAATCTATGATGCGCTTCTACGAGCAACTCGCCGCCGCTCTGGCGGACAACCAACCGTTTGTGCTCGCGCTGATTTCCGGCACAAAAGGTTCCAGCCCCCAGCGCATCGGCGCAAAGGCGCTGTTTTTACCCGACGACAAAATGGTCGGCACGCTCGGTGGCGGCTGCCTCGAGGCTGAAGTCCACTCGCGCGCCAAAAAAGCCATGAAGTCCGGACAGGCCTCCACGTTCGACATGGTGCTCGACCATAATTTTGGCTGGGACGACGGCTTGATTTGCGGCGGCAGCGTGAGCGGCCTGATTCTGCCTCGCGCTGTCGAAGCTGCGGAACTCTGGCGCAGACTTGCCGCCGTCACCGGTCCGGTTCGCTGGGGCGTAAAAAAAGATTTCTCTATCGCGCTGGTGGAGTCTTGCAACGATGAATGGCTTTATCAGGAAACGGTTTCGCCGCCATCCGACTTGTGGATAGCCGGCTCCGGCCATGTCGCACAGGCTGTCGCGCCGCTCGCGCTGCAACTCGATTTTGCCGTGACGGTTTTCGACGACAGGCCGGAACTGGCGAATAGCCGGTTCTTTCCGCCCGAAGTGCAATTGCAGGTCGGCGCCTGGCACGAACTTCTAAAAGTGCCGCTGCCGGAATCACCCGCGTTCGGCCTCATCGTCACCCGCGGCCATCAGCACGACGCGCTGGTGCTGTCAGAGTGGATTCATCACCCGTTTGTTTTCCTGGGCATGATCGGCAGCCGCCGCAAGGCGCGAATTATGCGCGAGCAATTCCTGAAGCAAAAAATTGCGACAGAGGAACAGTTCGACAAAATCGCCTGCCCGGTTGGCGTGGACATCAAGGCGGTCAGCACCCATGAGATCGCCGTGAGCACAATCGCGCAGTTCATCCAGAAACGCGCGGAGTTCAATGGCGTGAAACGCTGAAAGGTTTTCATGAGTGCCGCGCCCGCTAAAACATGTCCGACGCTTGGTGTCGTCATTCTCGGCGCAGGCGCGTCGTCGCGGATGGGACGGCCGAAATTGCTGCTCCCTTGGCGTGACACAACCGTTATCGGTGAAATCCTGCGGCAATGGCGCGATCTCGGCGCGGGGCAAATCGCGGTCGTTCACCGGCCAAACGACGAGTCGTTCGCCGCCGAGTTAGACCGATTGGATTTTCCGGCGAGAGACCGCATCGAAAACCCGGAACCGGAGCGCGGCATGTTCAGCTCGATTGTTTGTGCGGCGAACTGGCCCGGATGGAAGAAGGAAATCGCAAGCTGGGCCGTCGCACTCGGCGACCAGCCGCATCTGCGCTATGAAACGCTGCGGCAGTTGCTAGGATTTCATTTTGCGCACTCCGGCGCAATCTGCCAGCCGGAATTTGACGGGCACACGCGGCATCCGGTGATTTTGCCGCGCGCAGCGTTTGCGGAGCTGAAAAACTCGCAGGCGACGACGCTGAAAGATTTTTTGAAACTTTCAGCGCTGCCGCGCGTCCAATGTTCCATGACAGATGTCGGACTATCGCTTGACATGGATACTCCGGAGGATTACAAACGGTTGAAAGTTTCCACTTAAGTCGCATGAAAAATACTGAGCCTGAAAAAATTGGCGCTCATTCGCGGCGCGCATTCCTCAAGAGCCTCGGCACGGTTGCGGCGACGGCGGCCACCGCACAGGTGCAATCCGTCGCGGCTGAACTCGAAAAAGCCAACGCGGAAAAGACAGTCGGTCCCGGCGCGGTCCCGGTGACACTGACCGTCAACGGCGAAAAGCTCGAGTTGATGCTGGAGCCGCGCGTGACGCTGCTCGATGCAATGCGGAATTATTCCAGCCTGACCGGTGCGAAAGAAGGCTGCGACCGCGCGACCTGTGGCGCCTGCACGGTGCTGATGGACGAACTGCCGGTTTATTCCTGCCAGAAACTCGCCATCGAGGCGCAGGGCCGCGAAATCACGACCATTGAAGGGTTGGCACAAAATGGAAAGTTATCCCCGGTGCAGCAGGCGTTTTGGGACAGGGACGCGCTGCAATGTGGTTACTGCACGCCGGGTTTCATCATGAGCGTGACGGCGCTGCTAAAAAAGAATCCGCACCCGACCCCTGACCAGGTCAAACATGCCTGTGCCGGAAACCTGTGCCGTTGCGGTACGCATCCCCACATCATTCAGGCCGCGCTTCAGGCGTCCGGCGCGAAAGTCACGAGCAAGACGGAGGTTATCCATGCCTAGCTGGCCCGAAAAAACCAAATACATCAGCAAGTCCACGCTGCGCATTGACGCGCCGGAGAAGGTGACCGGTCGCGCGCATTACGCGTCGGACATCCAGGCTGCCGGCTGGCTTTACGGCATGATTCTCCGCTCAAAATGGCCTGCGGCGACCATCTCCGCAATTAATCTGGAAAAAACCCTCCAGGTTCCCGGCATCAAGGCAGCCATCACTGCGAAGGATTTGCCGCAAACCGTCCGTTTTTATGGCGAGGAAATTGCCGCGGTCTGTGGCGCGACCAAACAGGCCTGCCTCGACGCCTTGCGCGCGATTGAAGTCACCGCCCATGCGCTGCCTTTTGCCGTCCGCGAAGACGACGCCAAAAAGGACGATGCGCCACAAGTCTGGGATGGCAAGCCCAATGTTTCCGTTTCGGCCCGTGGATCGCGCGAACAAGGCGCAGTGGACCAGGCGTTCCCCGAATGCGCCGCCGTAATAGAAGGTTTTTACACGACGCCGGTCCAGCTTCACAATCCGATGGAAACCCACGGCAACACCGTTTCGTGGACGGACGATGGCTTGACCGCGTGGGCTTCCACGCAGGCCATTTCTGCCTCGCGCGACGGCTTCGCCGGCCCGTTGAAACTGGATCACAGCCAGGTGCGCGTTATCACCAATTTCATGGGGGGCGGTTTCGGATCCAAACTCAATGGCAGCGTCGAGGGCGTGCTGGCTGCGCGGTTGTCGCGCGAGGCGAAAGCGCCGGTTCGGCTGATGCTCACCAGGTTCGATGAAGCGCTCGCGGTCGGCAACCGGCCCTCGAGTTTTCAAAAAATCAAGATCGGCGCGCTGGCGGACGGCACGTTGCATGCGTTTGAACTGGACAATTACGGCACTCCAGGCATCTCCGGCGGCGACGTGGAACTCCCGCAGCCTTACATTTACAAAGTGCCGAACTCACGCGTGAAGCAGGCCCATGTGGCGGTCAATGCCGGCGCATCACGCGCGTTTCGCGCGCCGCCACATCCGCCGGCTTCCTATGCCATGGAAAGCGCCATGGACGACCTCGCCGCCAAACTCGGGATGGACCCGCTGGAACTGCGGCTCAAAAACGACTCGAATGAAGTCCGACAGCGCGAATACAAAATTGGCGCGGAAAAGATCGGCTGGAAGGAAAAATACCAGAAGCCCGGTAGCTCGCCCGGTGTCGTGAAAACCGGGATCGGCTGCGCGGGCGCGGCTTGGGGCGGCGGCGGCGCCAGCAAGCGCACGCAAGGCGATGCGCAGATCAATCCTGACGGCAGCATTGAGGTTCGCCTCGGCGTGCAGGACATCGGCACCGGCACGAAAACGGTCATCGCCGTCGTCGCGGCGGAAATGCTCGGTCTCAAGCCGGAACAGATCACGGTGAAGGTCGGCGACACGAATTTTCCGCCCGGTCCCGGCAGCGGCGGCAGCACGACCTGCGCCTCGATTTCACCGACGGTCTTTGACATTTGCGCGAATGCGTTGCAGCAGTTGCAGACGCAGAGCGGCATCGCCGATGCGCGCGGGAACAATTGGTTTGCCGCGTGTAAAAAACTCGGCGTCACTCCGCTCGTCGTCCATGGACAGTGGCAACAGGGGGATCCGTCCCGTCCGCTTTCTTCAAGCCCGGCTTACGGCGTGCAGTTCGCCGAGGTCGCCGTGGATACGGAAACAGGGCTGGTCACGGTGAAGAAAATCGTCGCCGTCCATGACTGCGGACTCATCATTGACACGCTCACGCTCGAAAGCCAGATCAACGGCGGCATCATCATGGGCATGGGCTATGCGCTTTACGAGGAGCGTGTGATGGATGATTTGTCCGGCGTGGTGCTGAACCCAAATTTTGAAACTTATAAATTATCCGGCATTGGCGACGTGCCGGAAATTGAAATCACCTTGCTCAACATGCCGGAGCGCGGCGTCATCGGCATCGGCGAACCGGCCACCATCGCAACGGCCGGTGCCATTGCCAACGCCGTATTCAACGCCATCGGTGCGCGCGTCTACAGCCTGCCCATCACGCCGGCCAGGGTGCTGGCCGCGCTCGGCAAAGTGCCGCCCTTCACAGCTGTGAAACCATGAAAGCCTTCGAATACGCCACAGCGCTCTCGACCGACAGTGCCCGCGAACTGGTTGCCGGCAACGGCGCCTACCTCGCCGGCGGCAACGATTTGCTCGGCCTGCTGAAGGAATATCTTGTTCCCGGCCCGGACATTCTCGTCAACATCAAGTCACTGCCGGGTCTGAACCGAATTGAGCGCGGCGAAAACTCTTGGATTATCGGCGCGCTTGTTACTGTCGGGGAAATCGAACGCGACCCGGAAATCGCAAAAGTTTTCCCTGGTCTGCGGGATGCCGCATCGGAAATCGCCTCGCCGCAAATCCGCAACGTAGCCACTGTCGGCGGCAATCTTTCGCAACATTCGCGCTGCTGGTATTTCCGGCACCGCGACACCGTCTGCCTCAAAAAGGGCGGCGACCTCTGCTACGCGCGCAACAGCGAGAACCGTTACCACAGCCTCTTCACCGGCAATGACTGTATCAGCCCCGTCGTGTCGAGCCTCGCCACGACGTTCGCCGCGCTCGACGCCACCGCCATCGTGTTGCGCGACGGCCAGGAAGCGCGCATGAGCATGGCCGGGCTTTACCAGAAGGCGTGGAAGGAAGTCGCCGCGCACAATTCGCTCAACCCCGGCGATTTGGTTTTGCGCGTGGAAATCCCGACCGCGCGCAGCCGCAGCGCCTACATGCAGGCCAGCGATAAACACGCCTTTGACTGGGCGTTGGTCAGTTGCGCGGCGGCGGCGGAAGTCGTGGACGGAAAGCTGAACCAGCCGCGCGTCGCACTCGGCAGCATTTCGCCCGTGCCACATCAGGTTGAGGCGGCGAATCAATTCCTTGAGGGCAAGACGCTTGATGACGCCACCGCGTCACAGGCGGCGGACATGATCCTGGCCGGCGCGACGCCGCTGGAACACAACGGCTACAAAGTGCCGATGGCGCTCGCGCTCATCCGCCGGACGCTGCTCAAATTGAAAGGAGAAGCATGAGCCAGGCTTTCTGCAAACATCTGAGGACAAAAAAAATGTTCATCGGCGCGACGCCGGAAGAGGCCTTCGCGGACAAGGAAGGCCAGCACGCCTCGGACAGCCATTTCTGGTGCAACCTCACCCAGACCGTTGTCGGCGTGGACGACTGCCCGGTCCACAAGGACATCTGCGATTCATCGCGCTCCTGCTTCGAGGAATGATTCTCACCCGCCGATGGCGGTCATTGGTCGGCAGGGCGTATAGTTTGCGCGGAACTGGTGTTCCTGTGGTTTCAAGCGCAACGCGGTTTCCAATAATTCCTTCAGCGCGACGTCATCCGCACCGTGCCGCAACGCCGCTCGCAAATCCACCTCGACGTGGTTGCCAAGGCAGGGCCGCACCTTGCCGTCGGCGGTCAGCCGCATCTTGTTGCAGTTGTCGCAGAAATGCTGGTTCGTCAGCGCACCGATGAAACCGACGAGCGCGCCGGTCTGTTTCAGCAGATAATACTGCGCCGGGCCGTTGCCGAGCCGGAGGTCGGGCTGCGGAACCAGTTCATCCTTCTGCGCCAGAAGCTGCATCGCCTCGCCGCAGGGCAGGAAATTTTTCTCGGTCAGAACGTCCGTCGTCGTCAGCGGCATCAATTCGATGAGCCGCAGCGGCAGGCCGTGTTCGGCGGCGAACAAGACCAGCGGCCAGAATTCCGCCTCATTTACGCCACGCATGAGCACGCAATTTAGTTTCACGCGTTCAAATCCTGCCGCCACAGCCGCGCGGATGCCGGCCAGCACGCGCGCCACGTCGCCGCCGGTAATGCGGTGGTAAATTTCCGGATCCATCGCGTCCAGGCTCACGTTCACAGTGCATAGACCGGCTTCGCGCAGGAGTTTTGCGAGAGCGGCCAGTTTCATTCCATTGGTGGAAAGGTTGACGCATTCGACGCCGGGTATCGCGGTCATGGCACGCACGATTTCCGGCACGTCGCCGCGCACAAGCGGTTCACCGCCGGTCAGTCGGAATTTGCGGAAGCCCAGGCCTGCCGCCACCCGAGCGACGCGCACGATTTCTTCCGCCGTCAAATGGTCCGGCTTGCTTTCCCAGCCATTGTAGCCTTCCGGCATGCAATAGAGACAGCGCTCGTTGCATCGGTCGGTGACCGATATTCGTAGGTAATCAACTTTGCGTCCAAATGGATCCATTTTACTTTTTTTCGTGCGGATTTTCTCCGCGCAAATGCGCCAGCCCTTCGCGGATGGCCGGCGCGAGAATCTCCAGGCACTCACGCACCGCCGACGGTTTGCCCGGCAGATTCACGATCAAACACGTGCCGCGCGTTCCAGCCACTGCGCGCGACAAAATCGCCGTCTTCACCTTGGCAAAAGATTGCATACGCATGATTTCACCGAAACCGGGCAATTCCTTTTCCAGCACCGCTCGAGTCGCTTCCGGCGTCACATCGCGCGGTGAAATTCCTGTGCCCCCTGTCGTGACAACCATATCGCATTTCAGGTCATCGGCAAATTTTTTCAGCGCCGCTGAAATCATATCAACCTCGTCCGGCACGATGAGTGATTCAAAGACCGCTTCGCTGCCGAGGAATTCGCGGAGGACATTTTCGATTTCCGGCCCGCTGCGGTCGGCATAGATGCCCGCCGACGCGCGGTCGCTGATGGTAAGGCGTCCGATTATCATAAGTTGCATCCCCAAGGCATACACCCCCGATGTTTTCTCTTTCTCTCCTCCCGCAGCGGGAGGGGACTTGAGTTGCTTGGGAAGCAACGAAAGGAATTCGGCGAAGCCGAAGGCCCGCTGCGGGCCGAGTGAGCGGGCGCGACCGAGTCATTGGGTTGGGGTGAGGTGAGCGTGTATGATAAATTATGCGCATTCATTCTTTCACCTTTTTCAATACACGAATACCTTCAATCCGCATCGTTTTATCCACAGCCTTGCACATGTCGTAGAGCGTCAGCGCAGCCACGCTCACGCCCGTCAGTGCCTCCATCTCCACGCCAGTCTGTGCACTCGTCTCGGCGGTGCAAACAATCCCAATCGCAGCGCTTCGCACTTTGAATTGAATCTCAACATGGTTTAGCGGCAGGGGATGACAAAGAGGAATTAACTCTGCCGTCCGCTTGGCGGCCTGAATGCCGGCGATTTGTGCCACCGTCAGCACGTCGCCTTTCGGCAGCGCATTTTTTTTAAGTGCTCGAATCGTTGCCGGGGCGCAAACCAGTATTCCTTCAGCGACCGCGCGGCGGCATTGAACCGGCTTGTGCCCGACGTTCACCATGCGCGCCGCGCCTGCCGCGTTGAGATGGGAGAATTGTTTCTTTCGTGTCATTTCGTGTCTTTCGTGGTTTAACAATTTGTCGGCAAAAAATCCACTGCGGCGAATTGTTCCAGCGGACCGATGTTCGCCGGCACGCGAACGAGCGCGTTCGCTGAAGCGAGACAGGCCACGTTGCCCGAATTCGCCCACGCCAGCGGATGTAATCGCGCAACTCCGTCCGGGCCGATTTCCAATTTTGCCGGCCATAGCGTCTCGCGCGGGCACGGCTGGTCGTCCAGTTTTTCGGCGAGTTTTCCACGTAAATATTTCGGCGCTTCGCCGCCGATCAGATGCGCCAGCGCTGCGGCCACGGCAAAATGGAAGCAGACGAAGTGCGAGAGGGGATTTCCCGGCAGCCCGAACGCCACTTGGATTTTATTTGGTGGGGCGAGGCTGCTGACGAGCCGGCTCGCGGGACCGCTCGCCCCACCATTTACTCCAAAAATCAATGGCCGGCCCGGACGTAAATTGATTTGGCTGAAGACGATTCCAAATCCGAGTGATTCCAGCAGCGGACGGGTGAAATCTTTTTCGCCGACACTCGCTCCGCCGGAAACCAGGATCATGTCGGCATTTCTAATTTCTGCTTTCCGCATTCCGCATTCCGCCTTTGCCTTTTCAAAATCTTCCGGCAAATGCGCCTGCTCCACGTCGCAGGGAAAATTCTGGAGCAGGCCGCGGATCAAAATCGAATTACTGTCGCGAATCTGGCCCGGCTTCGGCGTTTGGTCCGGCGGCACGATTTCGTCGCCGGTCGTGAAATGGAGGACACGAAATCGCGGGCTGACGAGCGGATTAACGTGACCCACCGTTGCTAGGATTGCCAGAGCGCCGGCATCGAGTTTCGTGCCGGTGTGGAGCAGCGGTCCACCCGCGCGCAAATCTTCACCGCGAAAACTGATGTTGGTCGCGGACGCGTGGCGGATGATGCGGATTTGGTCGCCCGTGCGCTCGACATTTTCCTGCATCACAACGCGTAGGTTTTCGCACGGCAGCGACGCGCCAGTAGCGACGCGCACGGCTTCACCCGGTTTGAGATGGCGCGGTTTCCAGTCAACGGCATGAAGTGTGTCCACGACGGAATAGGTTTCCGACGCATCATCGGCGCGGATCGCGTAGCCGTCGCGCGTGGAACGGTCAACGGACGGGAAATCTTCAGGTGCGCAAACCGTTTCGCGTAGCACACGCCCAAACGCCTCCGCCAGCGGCGCGCACACGGCAGGCAGCGGCTGGCAGTGTGATTGGATTTCAGCTAGCGCCTCGTCGAGAGATTTTAAGGTAGGGCGGCCAGTCCTCTGCCCGCCGCCGCTGGCAGGTCGGGCTCCCAGCGGCAACGTCCGCCTTTTCCATATCGGCACACCCTGCTTGAGTTGGTTCATGAATTCGCCGAGCAGGACAATACCCTCTGCGCGATGCCGCGACGCGATGCCGACATAAATCGCCGCCTCGCCAACGGGAATTATTCCGACGCGATGAATCACCCTCGCCGCCAAACAGTCATGCTTGATTGCAAGCAATTCGAGAATACGCCGGATTTCGCGCACGGCCATCTCCGGGTAGGCTTCATATTCAAGCCCGGATATTTTCTCGCCTTTTTCCTCATCACGAACGGCGCCGCGAAATTCCAGCCATGCGCCGTGTACAGCCAGTCGCGGTGGAGAAACTTTCTCCGCGATGGGTGAGCCGGTCAGTTGAACTTCAATTTCCATGCGTCAAAAACTTCAACCGCCGGACACCGGCGGAATGAGCGCCACCTCATCGGTGTTTGTGAATTGCGCATTGGCTTCGGCATATTCCCAATTGCACGTCAGGCGGATATTTCTGCGATGGTCGCGCAGGCCGGGAAATTTTTCCAGCAACATCGTCCAAAGCTGCTCGCGGTTGAGCGGCGACGGCGGCGCAAATTCCACGGCGTCGCAGCCGGTCACATCTTTGAGTTGGGCGAAAAAAAGCACGAGCATTGAATTTCTTTAACAGGAGTTTCAGCGCGGCACAAGATGGATGGCGGGCGTTTTGATGAGTGCGATGATGGATTCACCTTCGCGCAACGCAAGTTCAACGCAAGCAGGGCGGGTGACCAGTGCGAACAGTGGAAATCCGGCGTCGAGTTCCACGCGCACGAGGGCGCCTTCCGGGCGCAACGCAACAATGCGGGCGGGAAGATGATTGCGCACACTACTACCGGTCGCAGCGTCGCGCTGGAGAATTACCTCCTCGCCGCGAATACACACAAACACGTCGCACGCCGCAGTTTCAGGTGCAATGGTGGTAAGCGTTGCGTTGTTGATGCTAACCTTGGCGAGTCCGTCGCTTACAATCGTGACTGTGCCGGGTTGAATCGTTTCCACACCGACGAATTTTGCCACGTCGGCGCTGGCAGGCCGGTTGAACACTTCAAGCACCGGGCCGGTTTGTAAAACCTGGCCGCCGACCAGCAACACGATGTCGTCTGCAAGCGCCAGCGCTTCAAGGCGGTCATGCGTCACGCACAGAATCGGAATTTGGAACTCATCGCGGATGCGGGTCAGATACGGAATTATTTTCGCCTTTAAAGGCGCGTCGAGGCTGGCAAGAGGTTCATCGAGCAACAGCAGCCTCGGCGATGCCAGTAGGGCGCGCGCAAGGGCGACGCGCTGCTTCTCGCCTCCGGAAAGTTCCGACACGCCGCGCGAGATCAACGGCTGGATTTCAAGAACTTGAATGACGTGATCGAAGCTGAACAGCGTATTTGCGGCACCTCCGGATTTGCAGCCATAAAGCAAATTCTGGTGCACGGAGAGATGCGGGAACAGTGCGAGATCCTGCGGAACATATCCAATACCGCGCTGATGGGTCGGCACGAAAAAACCGGCTGTGGTGTCCGTCAGCACGCGGTCATCGAGTTGGATGAACGCTGATTGCGCACGGCGCAACCCGGCGATGAGATCAAGCAGTGAAGTCTTGCCCGCGCCTGACGGGCCGAAGACGGCCGTGACGAGGCTGTGAATTTCGACGTCCACTCCAAGTGTGAATGGTTCAAGCGGCAACGAAATATTTTTCAGAAGCAGGCTCATCTCGTTTTTATTTTTCGGCGCAGCAAAAATTCGCTGAACCAGACCGCTGCGAACGCGAGCACCACTGACACGCCAAGCAGTCGGAAGGCATTGGTGTCCTGGCCGAGTTGCACGTCCTGAAAAATGGTGAGCGAGAGCGTGGAGGTTTTTCCGTGGATGTTGCCGGCAACCATTATGGTCGCCCCAAATTCACCCAGCGCGCGCGCGAAAGCGAGGATCATGCCCGCAATGATTCCGCGCGCCGCCAGCGGAACGGTTATGGTGAAAAACACGCGCCAGTTTCCCGCGCCGAGTGTGCGGGCGATTTGTTCCAGACGGGGATTGACCTCCTCAAACGCCACGCGTGCGGAGCGGACAAGCAACGGCAGCGACATCACGCTCAACGCCAGCAACACCGCGCGCCAGGTGAAAATGACGTCAAAATTCAGCCGGCCGTGAAGAAAACCGCCGATGGTGCCGCGCCGCCCGAAAAGTTTAAGCAGGATCAAACCGGTTGCCACGGGTGGCATCACCAGCGGCAGCGAGACGAATGTTTCGACGATGGATTTGCCCGGCCAGTCGCGCCGCGCCAGCTCCCACGCGAGCGCAAGACCAAACGGCAGAATCACCAGCGTGCTCAACGCCGAGACCCACGCGGTGAACCAGACAATTTGCCATTCTTCCGAAGTCATTCCGTCCGGCTTCAGTCACGCAGAATGAAGCCGAATTTCTTGAAGATGTCGCCGGCTTCCTGGGAGTCGAGATAATTCAGGAAATCTTTCGCGGCGTCGGGCTGCTTGGATTCCTTCACAAGCGCCATTGGATAACTGATGTCTGGTGCGTCCTTGGCGGAAACCTCGTAAGCGACTTTAACCTTCTTGGAAATTCCCGCATCCGTTTTATACACAACACCTGCCTCAACGTTTCCCGATTCCACCGCCGCGAGCGCGCCGCGGACATTTTCCGTGGGAACAACCTTGGGTTCAATGGCCGGCCAGAGTTGTTGTTGGGTCAGCCACGCCTTGGCATAAACCCCGGCAGGCACGGCCTTCGGGTCGGCCAGCGCGATTTGTTTCACCGCCGCATTGGTGAGGTCGCTGGCTGAATTGATTTGAAGTGTGCTATCGGTGGCAATGACCACGACAAGCATATTTCCCAGACGGCTCTTGCGGGTGGCTGGGTCAATCAAATCCTTTTTCGCCAGACCGTCCATTTGCGCCTCGTCGGCAGAAAAGAAAATATCCGCCGGCGCGCCTGCGTCAATTTGCCGCGCGAGCGTGCTGGATGCGCCGAAGTTGAAGGTGATTTTGTCGCCGGAGGTTTTTTCATAACCGGCGGCGATTTCCTTGAGTGAATCGGTCAAACTCGCGGCGGCGAACACGGTAATCTCGGCGGCGCGGATATTTACGCTCGCAAGCGTGATGAATGCTAGGGTGAGCAGGCAAAAAAATGCTTTCATTGGTCGAAATTTCATCGTTCTGGGGTTTGGATTTGTTCGTGTTCAGTCATTATATCTATTGTGTCTGGAGAATGAAGAACTGTTGTGACGCGGAATTGCCGTTCAATGCGTTTGTGGCTGTGATGGTGAAAGGTCCGTTTGCAGTCAGCACGTTGGTCACCACCGGCAACCACTGGCTCAATGGCGATGCCATGTATGTGCTGCCCAAGACGTAATACGTTCCGCCAGCCACCCCATTCGTTCCTGTGAACACAAGATTGGTTGTGACCAGATTGAAAGAGGTGATGCCCGGACTTGGCACCGCCGAGATTATCAAAAATGGACGCGCTGACGCGGTTCCGAAGTTCTGCGAATTAAATGCAAAACCGATTTTCGGACTCGCGGCGGTGAGGAAAAAATCAACTTCTCCCCCGGCCGCCAGGTCGCTGACAAAGACCGAAGGCAAACCAAGCTGGAAACTGTTTGTAAAATTGACTCCCGCGTTCGTATATATGCCGAGGCTCGCGTCAGTGCTGGTATTCAACAACGTTGCTTCGTTATTGTAGCAGATGCCATCTGTCGTCGGGGTGTTGGGCATTCCGGTGCCTTCAATCCAGTTGGTGTTGGCTATCCAGCGGATTTCAAACGAGCCTTTGCCACGATTGAAAATGGTTTGCGCGTGCGCGCCTACTTCCGTCAGGACCATTCTTGCACTGCCAATCACCCAGTTGTTCGAGCCAAACGCCGAATTGAAACTCGTCACCATCGCAGCAGTGTTGAAGCGAATGAAAGTGTCGAACGCGCCATTGGTGACGCCCGAAGCGTTCGTCGCGGTTATCCCGGAAACCGACAGCGAGCCCGCAGCGCCATAATTTAACGTCGGCGCATTAGAGCGGACAAACGCATCGGCGTCGGGGTTGTTGGTGACAAACGCCGCGCGCGCTGAACCGGCGATGACGACGAATGACAGGAGTGTAAAAAGGTATTTCATGGGATTATTGGATTGATGGTTGAGCGGCTGGGATCGGGAAAAAGAGCGGGCCGGGGCCGTTGGTTTGTGCGCCAAATTCGAGCAGGAAATTTTGCACCTTGTCGGAAAGGAGGAAATCAGACAACGCCTGCGCCCCCGCGAAATTCACATCTGGAAACTTCTTAGGGTTTGCTTCCATGACGATGAACGGACGGCGCATGATGGGGTCGCCCTTGACCAGAATCTCCATCCCCGTTGCAGGCATCTTGCCCATCTGCGCGGGGATATAGCCCACCACCACATAGGCATCATTGGAGCGGGCAAATTGCAGGATGTTAAACTTGGTAACCGTGTCGTCCTTGAGAACCCAATCGCCCTTGGGTTCGGTGTCCGCAAGCCGCCACAAGGTATGCACCAGTTCACGGCTGCCGATGCCTTCAAAATCAACAAAGTGCGCCTTGGCCTCGGCGATTTTGCGGAGCGCGGCAGCTCCGTTTGTCATGCCGCGAATATGCGCCGGGTCGTCCGGCGGGCCAACGATACACAATTCATTGCGGGTCCACGGGCGCATGTTGACGCCATATCCATCGGCAACAAGGTCGGTGGTGATGTCGCCGGAGTGCATCGTAAGCAAGTCCACCTTTCCCGCGCGCATCGCCGTATCAAGGATGGGTCGCGGGCCGGTCGCCACAACTTCGACATGGTAGCCGGTCTGCGCCTCAAACATCTTGGCAATCTCTGGCCACAAACCAGTCATGGTCATGCCACCGATGACGGCGCAACGGACAATGCGATTATCGACGGGAGTTCCGACCTTTTCGCTGCATGAAGCCGCGAACAGCAACAAAAGCAAAACTGAACCGGCCAGGATTGTATTTTTCATGGGTTGTTTTCCGTTTCAATAGTGGTCGCTGGCGTCGCTTGAAGTGCCGGTAAGCCAGCGCACATCGGCCAGTCCGGGGTCGCCCGTGCCACAGCCCACATAGGAACCGGTGAAAGATTGCAACTGACCGCCAAGGAAAAGCAGATTGATATAGCCGGCATGGCGCGCAACGATGCTGTAGGGCTGAATGGAGGGAAATGTTGAGGCATATTGGCCTGGCGCGTCTGCCATCGCGACGACATATGAAGGTTGAACCACTTGACTGAACTTCGTAGCCACCGGCAGGTTCCACGGGCAGAGATTCATGTTCATCCCGTAAGGGAGAAAATAGGTTCCGCCCGGATCATCGGCGGTCGGGCAGATGAAAACGGATTGGGAATGGGCGGCGGGTTTCACGTTGTTTGTGATCATCAGTTGAAAAGAGGACAGGCCAAAATAGCGGGGCAAGCAGTTGAACCAATCTTCGGACCGGTCTATTTGGGCCAGCACCTGCACGCCCTGGCCGCGACGGGGAAGAAAGTCCTCATTGTCGTTGGCATACATCTGGTAGGCCAACCCCCACTGGCGCAGGTTGCTGGAGCATTGGGTGGAACGCGCCTTTTCCCTCGCGCTTGCCAGGACAGTCCGAAGCAGCGCCGCCAGGATGGCAATGACGGCGATGACAACCAACAATTCTATGAGGGTGAATCCCCAGCTTCTCACGCGCCCGAATGAAACACAAATCGTTATATTCTGTCAAATATAACGAAACCGCTCAAACTGGAGCGGGTTGGAGAAGCGAGGTCACGATTCAAGTAGTGACAGGAGTTTTTTTGAAGTCGCCCGCGTTGCCGTGGAGGCCTTGGCCTCCAATTGCCGGTAAAGAACCAATATTTCCTTGCCGGTTTTCGTCAATTCCGCGCCGCCGCCACCCTCGCCACCATGCGTGGCGGTGACGAGTGGCTTCTTGAAGCATCGGTTCATTGTCTGGACGAGCGACCACGCACGCATATATGACATTTTCATGTGCGACGCGGCCTTGCCGATGGAGCCGGTTTCCCCAATGAGTTCCAGCAAGTCTGCCTTGCCCGGCCCGAAGGCGATTTCTCTTCCGCAAACGATGCGAAAACGCGGATGCAAGGCAGGTGACCTGACCGGATTGGTTTTTCTTTTCATAATCAGGCCGTTGTCATTTTCATTATTCCTGCGGGCGCTTGGTCGGTTTGCAGAAGTCGCGACATCGTGCTCATGGCGGGATTGATGTGGTTGAAGAATCTTTTGTAGGCGGGGCAGAGATAATTCAGGCCGTCCTCGCCATCCGGCGTTTTGATGAAGCGATGTTTGGGACACTCGCCGTTGCAGGCGAAGCGGACTTCGCAATCCTGGCAGAATTTAGGCAGTGAATCTAACTTGTCGTTGCCGAATTTTATCTGTTGCTGCGAATTCACCATCCCTCCCAGACTGCGGTTCATCACGTTGCCAAGCTTGTGGCGCGGATAAACATAATGATCGCAACTGTAAACGTCGCCGTTGTGTTCGATGGCTAGCGCCGCGCCGCATTTCTCGGCGAAAACGCAAAGCGACGAGCCAAGCCCCATCCAGTTGCCGAGCGCCACGTCGAACAATTGCACAAAAGTTTTACCGACGTCGTGACGAACCCATTCATCGAAGATGGCACATAGAAAACTTCCGTATTGCCCCGCCTCGACGCTCCACGGCGTAACGGCAGATGCATTTTCCGGCAGGCCGGGCAGGGGAGGGGCGGCGAAGTCGTAACCCGCCGATTTCATTTCCGCTGGGGCAGCGCGTTCGACCAGTGGAATGAACTGCAAGAACTGGCTGCCGATGCTTTTGAGAAAACGATAAACCTCCAGTGGCTGCTTTGAATTTCCACGGTTGACGACCGTGAGCGTGTTGAACTCCACGCCATGCTTCTTGAGCAATTCCAGCCCGCGCATCACGGCATCAAAAGTTGGCTGCTGTCTTTTGTCCACGCGGTATTTGTCGTGCAGTTCCGCCGGGCCGTCAATGGAGAGACCCACTAGAAATTTATTTGCCCGTAGAAATTCGCACCATTCATCGTCCAGCAGTGTGCCGTTGGTCTGGATGGCGTTGAAGATGGTTTTGCCCGAGGCGTGTTTCGTTTGCAGTTCGGTGGCCTTGCGGAAAAAGTCCACACCGAGCAGCGTCGGCTCACCGCCCTGCCAGGCAAAGTTGATTTCCGGCACCGGCTGGCTGCGTATGTATTGGCGGACATATTCCTCCAGCACGGCGTCGCTCATCCGCCACTGACTTTCGTTTGGATAGAGTTTTTCCTTTTCAAGGTAGAAACAGTATTTGCAATCGAGATTGCAAATAGGGCCGACGGGTTTGGTCAGGAGATGAAATCCGTGGCCCGCATCGGTGATGGGCAGCTGCTTCACGCTAAGCAAGGATACTTTCCCCTTGACCGCGGCGCAATTTATCATCTTTCCCGTCCTTATCCTCTAATCGACACGGATTTTCGAGTCGGATCATTGAACGTTTTGTTTCCAATTATCTTGTGTGCCGGGAGGCGCAAGGTAGAATTTTGGGAATTTCAGGCGATATGGCAAAGTTTCTAAAGAAGCAGACAGGCGGCCCGAAAAGTCGGATATTCCTCGTGGAAGATCATCCGGTTTTTCGCGATGGTTTGTCAAAACTGCTGGACGCGGAAGGTGATTTGACAGTGTGCGGTGAAGCGGGCGACGCCGGGCAGGCGCTCAAGTCCATCATTAAACTCAAGCCGGATCTGGCGGTCGTGGATCTTGGGCTGCCCGGGAAAAGTGGGTTGGAATTGATTAAGGAAATCCGTGACTTGAAACTGGTGGTGAAGTTGCTGGTGGTTTCCATGTTTGACGAAGCTCTTTACGCCCAGCGTGTCTTGCGCGCAGGGGGTGATGGTTATGTCATGAAACAGGCGGATCCTCAGGAGATCGTTCTTGCCATTCGGGATGTGCTGGCCGGCCACATCCATGTCAGCGAAGATGTTTTTGAGAGAGATTCATTAAAACAGCCGTCTGGAAAAAAGGCCGGTGCGCTAGATATGCTGACGGATTCTGAACTTGAAGTTTTGGAATTGCTTGGTTACGGCAAAAGTTCAAAGGAAATATCCAATCAAATCGGCTTGTCCATTGCTGAAGTCAATGCACTTGGCAACAGCATCCGCCGGAAGCTTAAACTGGAGAGTTCCAACGCTCTGATACGCTATGCCGTCTCCTGGGTGGAAGACAGCCGTACATAGCAGAATTGGGAGGAAATCAAGCGCTTAAAGCTCTGAATTTTAAGATTTCCTGCACCGTCAAATGATCGTGAATATTGTTTAATGTGACGGAAGGCTTTCCCTCTTTCATTTTTGACTTCTTTTGGGCGGTTTTTACCGGCACGCGCACGATGATGGTGGTTCCCAACCCAGGCAGGGATTCTATTTTACAGGTGCCTCCCAATGACAATGCACGCTCGCGCATATTTGTGAGGCCGAGACCATGAAGCGTTGTTCCCCTATCCTTGAGCTTTTTTGCATCAAACCCCTTGCCGTCATCCTGAATTTTCAGAACCAGTGAATTTTTGATGAATTGGATTTGCAGCTTGACCGATTTTGCCCGGGCATATTTTTCGATATTGTTGATTGCCTCCTGCACGATGCGAAACAGGTTTAATTCAAGCGCGGGCGACAACCGCTGGTTGGAGGGTATGAACCGGTATTGAAACTTCAGATGGGTTCGTAATTGGACTTCGTTGCAGAAACTGCCGCACGCGGCGGCCAATCCCAGTTGATCCAGTTCCGCAGGCCGGAGATTGTGTGCGATGCGACGGTTCTCTTCCAGGACATTCACGAGCAGGTGGTCGCAGCGGCGGAGAATTTCCCTGGCTGCGGGCTTGAGATCCGGCAGGCCCTCTTCCACCCTGCGAAGCCGCATTTTCACCGAGGCAATCATTTGGTTGATGCCGTCATGCAAATCGCGGGCAATGCGCGAGCGCTCGTCTTCCTGGGCTTTGATGATGCGTTGTGGCAGCGACCGCAGTTCCGCTTCTGCGCTCTTGTGCTTGGTGATGTCGCGAATATACAGCGTGAACATCGGGTGCCCCAGCAGCCGGATTTGGGTGATCGTAAATTCCGCAAAAAAATGGCTGCCATCTGTCCGCAATGCCGGCATCTCAATCCGGCTGCCTTGAATGGGGCCTTTGACACCGGCAAAACTATTGCTCAGGCCATTCTTAAACCATGTTTTGAACGGCGCGGGAATCACTCCCAATATGTTTTCACCGATCAGTTTGGACTGGCTCTGGCCAAAAATTCTCTCCGCGGCGGAATTCAATTCAACCATCCGGCCCTCATGATCAATGGTGACGATGCCGTCCAGCGACGCCTGCATGATGGCCCGTTTGCGGGCCTCGCTCTCGCCAAGGGCATCCCAGGCTTCTTTGCGCTTGGTGATGTCATCGGCGATGCCGACGATGCGATAGATATTTCCGGAAGTATCGCGGATGGGGAAAGCTCGGTCCTGAATCCACCGGATTGACCCGTCGGGGCGGATGATCCGGTATACTTCGTCATACTCGCCGGCAACCTGTTTTGTGAGGGCGCTTTCAGACACATTTTTGCGGTCGTCAGGATGAATGGCTTCAATCCAGTTTCGGGGTGTGGCGTAAAGGCTGCTGCAAGTCTGTCCCCAGATTTCCTCGTAAGCCGGGCTGACATAGATGATTTTGCCTTTGTCGATGGTGCTCATCCAGAAAACCTCCCGGATGTTGTCCGCCAGTTGCCGGAACCGTTCCTCGCTTTCCTGAAGGGCTTCTTGTGCCTGTTTGCTCTCGGTGATATCGCGCGCCACGCTCAACAGACCGGCTGGCTGGTCGTTGAAACCGAGCGAAACTGTCGCGCTTAATCCCACCCGGAAGTGAGTTCCATCCTTTTTCAACATGGTATACTCTGCATTCCGAATGATGCCGGTTTTCAGCGCGATCGTGATGCCCGTCTTGATGGGTTCATGCTCCTCCGCCGGTGCGAGTTCAAATATGCTTTTTTGGAGCAAATCGTCGGGGTTGGAACAACCAAACATGGCCACCGCTTGCGAGTTGACCGCCAGCAGGCGGCCTTTGGGGTGGATCAAGCAAACTGCATCCGGCAGGATGTCAATCAGCTTGCGATGATGCTCTTCGCTGTTCCGGAGCGCGGCGGTGGTGTTGCGAAGCCGCAACAGCGTCTGCACCCGCGCCAACAGTTCCTGAATGCCGATCGGCTTGACCAGATATTCATCCGCACCGGTATGAAGGCCGCCCACCTTGTCCTCTTCGCCCGTCGCCTCGCCGGAACATAAGGCGACAAAGACGTCTTTCAGTGATGGGTCGTTCTTGATTTGCCGGCAGACTTCCACGCCGCTCATGTCCGGCAGCCCGACATCAAGCAGCACCAGATCCGGATGCCGCGTCTGCGCCAGTTTGAGCCCCTGCTGGCCGGTCGCCGCCTCCTGCACCTCGTAGCCTTCCCTCCGCAGAAGCATCAAAAACAATTCGCGGATGGCGCTATCGTCATCCACCACCAGAATTGAACCTGCCTTTTTCATCTATGTTTTTTATGACTTCCCCAAATTCCTTTGTACAACAAATCACTTGCGGTCAAAAGCAAATAAAATTGTGATCGCCACCGCGTCGTCCGCAAAAAAGGCACCGGAGCTTGACACCCGCTCCGGCGGACGAACAAGCTGATGGGCATGAGCCAACTGCTTTGGTATGCCGCCCATACGCGCCCGCGCTGCGAGAAAAAGCTGCAGCAATTTTGCGAGCGGGAGAAGCTTGATGCCCGGTTGCTGTGTTACAAGTCGGTTCATAAATATCGCGGTAAAACTGTGGTTTTCCAAAAACCGCTTTTTCCGGGTTATGTTTTCCTCCATATCCCGGCGGACAAGCGCGGGGTGGTGTTGCAAAGGGATCATGTGGCCAATTTTTTGGAAATTGCCGACCAGGATTTGTTCGTACGGCAGCTGGACGAGGTGATGCGCGCGCTGGAAACCGACCTGGAAATCCGCCTTGCGCCGACGATCGGGGAAGGCATGCGCGTCAAAATCAAAAACGGCCCATTGCGGGGTGTCGAAGGCTGGGTTGAAAAACGCCACGGCATGACAACGGTCTTGCTCCGGCTGGATTTCATCAGCCAAGCCGCGGCTGTCAAACTGGATGCTTCCGATTTGGAATTAATTTAACCTCGTATCAAACATCGCCCCCGCCTCCGCCCGCCCCGTAAGAAGGAACACCGATGAGCCAGAATGGCACTTAATCCACCCGCAAACCGTTGTTGTAAATACCCAGAGTTGGCTCTTTTGCGCGCCCTGGCTTTGCGGATTTGCCAGCATCGGATTTCGGCTTTTTGTTGAAAGTCGTTTGGTTCTGTGAGGTTGACAGCGGCATCTGCCCCGGTTTCACCCTTGAAACCTCGCCGTTTATTTTCCTTATGAAAGCAGTGGTATCCATAGATTTGAAAAAAACCTTTCAGAGCAATGCTATCAAAGTCCGGGCAAATGTCAATGCATAATTATCCCCTTGGGGAGCCTTGGGCGCATCTTGATACTGCCCCTCCGCCCGACTGCTGCTATGCGGAGCGCCGATCTCCGATCCGGCGCGTTTCCGGACGATTCTCAATACCTGCCGGGTCGGAGACCGGCGCTCCGGGGGGCAGTGTCAAGTTGCGCCCGGGTGCCTTCATTTGATTGCTGGGCGCGACGTGAGGAATGCCGACTCAAACGACTCGTCGCCTGCAAATTGGAATACCACCCTGTCGCCGTGCAAAAACCCTGCTCAATGAAAGGTGCGATAGAAGCGCTTTTTGAACTGGCCTGCGTTTGTATCCACAAATGTGAACGGGGAGGTGTTTGTCTGTATCGAAACCCAGTTCACGAGGTCGGTGGAAGCCTGGACGACATATTGCAGGGGGAAATTGGTGGGCCCGTAAACCATGGCGGTGAATTGACCGTTGATCAGGGGGTTCGTCGGGGCGAAGGCGAGCGTCGCGGAAATCGTCGGGCTGGGTATGTTGGCCGTTCGAAAGAAGCGATGGCTGAACAGGCTTGAGTTTGTGTCCATAAACAAAAACGGGGCGATATTTGTCTGTACCGCAACCCAGTTTATGAGGTTGGTGGAAGCCTGCACCACATAGAGATAATTGGTAACGCCGGAAACATTAAAGCCAAACTTGCCGTTGACATTGAATCCCAGCTGACCGCCGGCATTTGTAGTCTGTATCAGGGCGGCTGGCGGATAAACCATCAGTTTGATCTCGTTTGAATAGGGGCTTGTACCGCCAAGCGCATCATAAGACTTTGCGGCAAAATAATAGGTTGTATTCTGGGACAATCCGTTGATGGTCGCGTTCGTCACATTGCCAACATCAACCGAATTGGAGTAAACGCCGCTCGCCACGCCGTAATAAATTTTATAGCCCGTGACACTTAAATTGACGCTCGGATTCCACGCCAGCGGGATGGAATTGGCATGCAGGGCGGGCAATGCGATGAGAGTGACCGCGTATATCAACGAGGCCATCAATAAACCCTTCGCACCGCGGGTCCGAATCAAATCAATTACCTGCATCATCAAGCGGCGTTAAGCATTATCTTTGCCAAAATCTCCGGCAAATGGGGCTTCTTTTGAGACTGGCGGGATGATGCACATGGGAAATTTTGTGTGAAAATCACGATCCAAAAACTGGATCGCGCTGGCAAATTGTGCAATCATCTTATGCTAGTCGCATTTGAAAAGGAACCTGACATTTCAGCACGTTTCTTTTCAGGGCCGCCATCCTCCGGCATGAGGATGAATCATCCTCTCACGATTGAAATATCCCGCCTTGCTTCCGTGTTGTCAATGGAAAAGGACGCAGAATGATTGGTTTGAACTGTCTCAAATATGCATATCGCTGTCGTAATTATGTATAGACTTTCAGTCAGGTTGGATTCCTAATAAAACGAGCATGATATGAGACATGATAAGGGAAATGCGCTGGAAACGACGGGGATGTGCTGTTCACAGGGTGTGCCGGCGTGCCGGAAAGCGTTCGATATTTTACGGGCAGGAATGTCTTGCCTGCTTCAGGAAATGGCTTCAGAATGCAGGCAGGAAACGCAGGAAGGCAGGCTGTAAAAATGTCAAAATCAACGGCTGCCCCGGATGCAGGTTGGGTGTTTTGCATTGCAGCAAAACGCAGGGGTCTTTTTGTGACAGGCGGCCTTTACTCGGGAATTATTTATATTTTGGAGGACTAAACTGAACAAGCAGGATCATCTGTTGTTGCGCCTGGCGCGGTTGAAGTTCCCTGAAGAATTGGATCAAAACGGGGAGGGGCTGACATTCTTGTTTGCCAAGGGGGGCGTCGGCAAATTCACCTCCAAAACGGCCACCCACCGTCTTTCACCGGGAGACATCCTGGCTTATAACGGGGCCGCCGGTTCCAAGCTGGCCGTCTGGAACAACAAGGGTGACAAGGGGGAGTTTCTCTACTGGACTTTTTCAGTATGCTTTGAAAATTTGCTGCCGCTGTTCTCCAACAACGAAATCAGCCTGCTGCACGACATCACCGAGGGCTTCAAGGCGAGCAAAATGTTCCCGGCCAGCAACTCCCTGGCGACGGAATGCCATCGCCTGCTGGAGGTGGTTCCACCCCAGTTCAATCTGGATCATCGCGGCCAGCTCATCCGGATTGCCGCCAGCATCCTGTCCGTGGAGTTCAAGGAAGGGCAGACCAGCCGCAGCGGCTATGTCCGGACGGAAGACCACATGGTTCAGGTTTTTGAAAAACTTTCGGCTTCAGAATTGATCAATCTTTCCGTGGGCGAACTGGCCGACCGGTTCAATTGCAGCCGTCGCCACCTCAACCGCCTGTTTCATCAGCATTTTGGCGTTTCGGTGGCTGCCTTGAGAATGGAGATGCGGATGCTCAAGGCGATATCGCTATTGCGGGATGCGGGTGTGAAAATCATTGACGTGGCGGAACAGTGCGGATTCAACCACCTGGGACTCTTTAACACCTGCTTTAAGCGGCGATTTGGCACCAGCCCTGGGCGATGGCGCAAGGCGCCCGTTCAAGTCGCGAGAGCGCCGGTGCACAACCCTGAAGCCTCCCACCCTGCGGTTGTGGCAACCATCGCCGGCAAAATAAAGGATGGGGCAAACATCCTGGAGGATCTGAAACGCCGGGATTTGATGTTTGGTGCGCAGGCCTTGTCAAACATCAAGCGCAATGTGCCCGCGGCAGGAGCGCGTGAATGAAGGCTAAACATATGTTTTGCAATCATAAAAACATAGCCCGGTCGGTTGCGCTTTTCATGCTGCTGGCGGCGTTGCCGGCATCGGCGCAGGAAGCCTTGCAGAATTCGATTGTGGGTGAAAAGGCGGCGGACTCCCGAAGCCAGCAGATGGAATCCCAGCAAGTCCAGGATTACACGTTCAAGAAAGGCGACTTTCGAATGTTGATTCTCCCCTCGCTGGGACTCGATTGGAACGACAATATTAATCTCGCCCAAACCAATGTCATGGACGATTACATCGTCAAGCCGGCTGTCGGAATCACGGCCAGCTATCCGTTCTCCCAGCGCAACCTGCTGAATCTGGATATTTCCATCGGCTACGACCGTTATCTCCTGCATCCCCAATTGAGCACAATGGATATCAATTCAACCTCCAAAACGGGACTGTCATTCGACATAGGAATCAAGGATGTCACGCTAAGCCTCCACGACTGGGTGAGTTATTTACAGGATGCCTCCCAGACTGCGACCGTGGCCAACACGCCCAGCTATGGCACCTTTCAAAACACCGCCGGCTTTTCCACAACCTGGGACTTGAACCAGATCACGTTGTCCGCGGGATTTGACCATGAGAATGTCATGGCCACCAGCGGTCAATTTTCCGATGTCAATCATGCCTCGGAAATGCTGTTTGCGCGGGCCGGTCTTCAAGTGCATCCCAAGGTGACGGTCGGCGTGGAGTCCAGCGCCTCCTTCACCACCTATGAGCAGCAGGCCTTGAACAACAACAACGCCTACAGTGTCGGCCCCTATGTCGAGTTCCGGCCCGGCCCGTATTTCACGCTCACCGTCCGCGGCGGCTATTCCATCAATCAATTTGCAAACACGAGCACCAACATCCAGACCGCAAGCCAGAATTCGTGGTATGGCAGCATCAATATCACCCATAAACCGAGGGCTTCCATCAGCTACTCGCTCGACATCGGGCGTGAAGTCCAGTCCGGCGCACAGTCAGACCTGGTTGAAGACTGGTATGTCCGCCCGAACATCACCTGGAAGATCATCAACGGCCTGGACTTCAACACCGCCATTTCTTATGAGCGCGGGGATCAGGGCGTGGGCAGCACGGGAAGCCTGCCGGGAAGCCCCAACAGCAAATTCAGCTGGTACACGGGAGAGTTGAGCCTCCAGCATCCGCTCACGAGCCGGCTCACATTGAGTCTGGATTACCGTCTTACGGTGCGCACATCCAGCGCACCCAATGACGGATACACCCAGAACATGATCGGGCTTCAATTGACCTATCGTCCAAAATGAACTGTTGCCTAAACCAGCCTGCCAACAGAAAATCGCCCGATGTCAAAGGCTCCATCCTGCGACATTGGTTTATGCGCATTTTAAACTTAACCGGGGCGGTCAAGACGGGGCTGGCTGCGGCTGTCGTGGCCGGTGTTCTTTGCGGCTGCGGGGCCCTGAAAGCGGCGGATACTGCGGTTGGAACAAATGGGGTGTCCGGCAAACCGGCCGGCTCGTTGCCGGCGGCGGCTGCGACCCCTGCCTCCACAAACGCGGCCAATATGCTGGATGACAAATACCGGCTGACGATTGGCGACCAGTTGAGCTTCCAGATCATTGAAGATGAGGACGACCCCGTGCACCTCGTTGTCACCGATTCCGGCGATTTGCAGGTTCCCTACATAGGCCGCTATCCGGCGGTTGGCAAGACCTGCAAGGAACTGGCGCAGTCCCTGAAGGTGGAGCTGGAAAAGGAGTATTACAAGCAGGCCACAGTCATCATCGCCGTTGATTTGAAGCCCGAAAGCCGCGGCAAGATCTACCTCGTGGGCGCCATTCGCTCCCCGGGGCCGGAGGACATTGCAAGCGACGAGCAGTTGACGGTGAGCAAGGCCATTCTGCGAGCGGGCGGTTTCACCGATTACGCGGATGAAAAGAACGTCAAGGTCACGCGCAGCACGTCAACCGGCCCCGGCGGCGACAAGACCTTCATCGTCAATGTTTCCCAGATTCTTGAAAATGGCAAAACCAAGGACGACATGCCATTGCAGCCCGGGGACCTGATTTTTGTTCCCGAGCGTATGATCCGGTTTTAGTCAGCCATGAAAAATTTGACACCGATTCCGCCGTCGGACCCAGGCTTCCAAATGATGGAGCCGATGTCGAACAGCCACGCCCCGGCGGCCCCGAAGTTTCGCCCGCAGAAGTTTTTGTTCTTCCTGCGAAAATTCTGGTGGATGCCGGTGGTTGGAATGGTCCTGGGCTTCGGAATAGCCGTCGCCAAATTTTTTCGCACCCCGCCCATATTCGTCTCCTCTGGAAGCATGTCGGAGTCTGCAAGGCTGCAGTTGCCGGGCGGAGCCGGCTTCTCCGATGACCAGGCCAACAGTTCCGAGAGGGACACTTATCTTGGAACGCAGACTGAATTGCTGCGCGATCCAGCGTTGAGGGAACTGACGCTGAACCGGCTGGAGACGTTTGCAACGAATACGGGCTCCTTGTATCGGGATGGCAAGGACAAGTACGGCAACTGGATTCCGGTGGACATCCAGGTTTACTCGTCGTCGAAAAGCTCCATCTATCAGGTTGAAGCCCGCAGCATCAACCCGGCCTTCACCTCGGAATATCTCGAAGCCCTCATGCAGACGTATCTGGAGTATCGCAAAAACAGCCGGCGCGAGGTCTCCGAGGGCACGCTGTCCTCCATTTCAGAACAGGTTCAGCGGCTGGAGCGGGACATGAAGGCGGGGCAGGACACCCTGAATGAGTATGAAAAGAGCAACAATTTTGCAGTGTTGCAGGAGGAAAACGCCGTTGAGGCCTCCTACCTGGCCAAGATGAGAACGGACCTGTCGGACTATCAACTGGAGATGCAGTTGCTCGCCGCCAGGGAGCTGGATGCCGATTCGGGCGCGCCCGGGGCGACCAATGACAGCGACGCGATTTTTGCATCGCTGCGCAATTCCGGCTCCGCAGTGTCTTCCACTTCCGGCCGGATGGATGCCGAGCAGCAAATCGTGATGCTCAAGGCGGATCGCGACAGGCTGTCCAAATATCTGCTCCCCAAGCACCCCAAAATGGTCAAGCTGGATGAACAAATCGCCCACGCCCAAAAACTGATTGATGTCTATAGCCAGCAGAACCACGAACAGATCGCCGCCGCCCGCCAGGCGCTGCAGATCAAGATTGACAGCGTTGGTCAGGTCATCCGGGACTATGAGGCCAAGATTTCCACAAACAACGTGATGATCGCCACCGCGGACGGACTCAAGCAGGATGTTGCCCGCAACCAGGGATTGTATGACCGGCTCACGTCCCTTTTGCAAAACGTGGACATCAGCCGTAACATTGACCAGGACACCCTCTCCATCCTGGACCCCGCCACGCCCTCGACACGCTCCTACACAGAGGCGAAGTCCATGCTCATCCATTACACCATCATCGGCCTGGGCATCGGGATGGGGATCATATTACTGATGGCGGTGCGCGATGACCGGTTCACCTCCGTGGTCGAGGTGACCGAAAGGTTCGGCGACAGCGTAGTGGGCCAGGTGCCGGACATTCCCGACTTTTCAAAGGCGGAGCCGCTGGCCCTGCTGGAGGGCAATGATGACCGGCACATGTATGCCGAGTCCTATCGCAACCTGCGCTCGGCGCTGCTCTATCTGGCGGTTGACGGCCAGCGGCCCAAGGTTGTGCTCATCACCAGCGCGGTGCCCAATGAGGGCAAATCCACGATTGCCACCAATCTGGCCCGTGCCCTGGCCCTGGGCGGTTCCAGTGTGCTGCTGGTGGATGCGGACATGCGCAAGGGTTACATCCATGAGCGGCTGAAGTTGCAGTCCAAACCCGGCTTGAGTGAGTTGCTGCGGCAGCCCGATGATTTCGGGAAATTCATACAGGCCACGGATCTGGCGGGATTTTCATTCCTCGCCCGTGGCGCCATCACCCGCAACCCCGGCGATCTGTTTTTAAGCCCGGCCTTTGACCAGATCCTCGCCCGGCTCCGCGAGCAATATGATTACATCGTGATAGACAGTTGCCCGGTGTTTGCGGCCGACGACACCTCCAACATTGCCTCCAAGGCGGACGGCACGCTGTTCGTGGTGCGCAGCCGTTTCTCCCATGCGCGCGTGGTTCGCGAGGCGCTGGAACTGCTGTTCCAGCGCCAGGCCAGGGTGCTGGGGATGATATTGAACCGTGCGGATTCCGGAGCCCGTTCCAATTACTACTACAAATACAGCGAGTATTATTCGACCAACACCCCGGAGGAGCCGGAAGCTTCTTGAAGTGCGGGATTTATTGGAATTATGCCATTACAAACTTATGACGGAAAACTGGTAGGGCGGGCAGTCCTCTGCCCGCCGATGGTGGGGCGAGCGTCCCCGCGAGCCGGCTCGTCAGTAGCCTCGCCCCACCCGTATCCGCCGGCGGGCGGAGTGACGCGCCCTACCCTTTAAATTTGTCAAAGACATAGTCCCAGGAATAAAACCGTACTCGCAGGGATGGGCGGCGATGCGGAGATTGGACGTTGGTGAAGGAAAATGGCTGCAAGCCCGCAGCCGGGAGACCCGATTTTCGGGTCTTCCATCAGAAGGACAATGAACATGGCGATCATCAGACACCTAGATCGCGGCTGCGAAAAGGCAACTGCGAATTGACCGGCACGAAGTGTGAGCACAAAAAGACCACGAGACCACGGGACTACTGACCACTGGACAGGTAAAGCGGGGAGCGAGGAGCAGAGAGCTAGGAGATGGAAGATGGGAGATGGAAGGGGCAGTTAGAACATCGAACATCGAACATTGAACGCCGAACATCCAATGGAGCCGGCTCGTCAGTAGCCTCGCCCCACCCGTATCCGCCGGTGCGCGCGGTGTGACGCGCCCTACCTAGTGTTATTGGGTGGACATAGAGTTACATAAGGTGTACCGATTTAGACCGTTTGTACCGGTCAACGCCATTTTCGGCAGTGTCCTTATTTAGGTAGGCGACGAGGTGACGAGTCGTTTGGGCAGCACTCCTTACGTCGTGCCCTACAATCAAATCAGGACACCAACCGATTTTCATGGTTCACGCTTCCCATTCATGACGGTCACTTACGAATTCCTCGTGTGGGATTTGCTTGGTCGTTTCCGTGAAATGCACATGGCCCATTTCCTGGTTGATTTCGGCACGCAGCGCGGCGGCGATGCCATGCAGACGCGAGGCGGGAATTTCTTCGAGGTCGCGTTTTTCAATTTCGTCCTCGAGTCGTTTGAGATGCCGGGCAAGGACCTCCCAACGTTCGTGACGCTGCCGGAAGACGCGTTCGGCGAGCGCCTCGGTTTCGGTGGCGCGGAGGTTGGCAATTTCGAACTGATGCTGGCGGCCCCACTTGATGAGTGTGGACTTGGACATCTTGAGTTCGACGGCGATGCGGTTGAAGCTCCAGCCCTGCGTGCGCAGGAGAATGAAGCGTTCGATAGTTTCCTGGTCATTCATAATGTTTAGTTGGCGGCAGTTCATCTGCCCGGGGGAAATTTAGCATAGGTTTTTTACGGGACTGACCGGAGCCGAACGAGGGTTGCGAAAACAGATGCAAGGAGATGACACAAGACGACAACAGATGACAGGAGACGACAAAAAATAATCAAAAAAATATTTGACAGAAATTATAAATCAAAACAGAAATGAGAAATTGGGAAAGTAGAAATTGGTCAAAAGACTACTGACAACTGACCACGTGACAACGAGACAAGAAAAGCGGGGAGCGGGGAGC
>Ga0302320_10003801_pt1 | contig 34688 bp, 29 predicted proteins | sample Bog_T0_3_FD_202130 | JGI IMG/M metagenome (GOLD analysis project Ga0302320, IMG submission 202130) | Peat permafrost microbial communities from Stordalen Mire near Abisko, Sweden - Bog_T0_3 | ecosystem: Environmental > Terrestrial > Soil > Wetlands > Peat | place: Sweden: Abisko, Stordalen Mire...
TGTGCAGGGGCAATTAAATTTGTCCAGAGGGCATTTTATTTGTCCAGGAATGCTGTCGGGGATAATTTATTTGTCCAAATGCGCCGCGCTGCTCTTGTTTATTGCTTCGAACGAATCTCCTCGTCCGCCAGGCTCCATTGTCATTGTTCACTTTCACAATCGGGTGTTGCGCCCCAAATTGAGCTATCGCGATCACGTCGCCCCTGCTGGTCTAGCGGCCATAAAGACGAGCAGGGGCGTGCGAACGGCCGTCCGTCAACCTATGCAGACCCTCCTTTCAACGGGTTCCGGCTATCAACTCCCCTATCCTGAGATCCAGCCATCAGTGCTGGGCAGTCGTTGACATTGTGAGTTCATGGACCGAGCACGCAACGTGCATCGAAAGACAAACCCAGCTCAGTTGCGACCTTGACGAGATAGGCACGATTCTCAACAAGTGGACGGGGTTTAAGGTTGGTCAATCGACACAGCTGAGTCATTGAAATGACCTTTGGCCCCCGAGCCAATTCATTCAGCGCCCAGCGGATGATTCGGCGCATAAATTGCTCCTTAGTCTCGGCTAAACGTTCTGCTTCGGCCAGCGTTGAAGGATACCGATCTCTTCCTCGATCGGAGAGAGCAGCCAATGCGTCGGCTGCCGTAAGCAAACGGGTCCGCGTAAGCCGCTTTGGCCGATCGGGTCTTTCGAATTCCTGACGTGCCATTTGCCTCACAGCCGCGGATGCCGCTTGATCGAGTGGATGGCGGTCTCTAAGCGCCTTCTGTTTTCCTTTCCTATGTCCCCATCGAGGTGCGGGAAGATGGCTCCGGAGCCAGGCTCGGTCGTACTTCCGCAGCCAAAAGTAAGATCCTGAGTGGCCTTCGGCAAACTCATTCCGCGACTCGCCGGGGTTATTGCGCCGGAATTCTAGAAGGGCGTCGCGGTGCTTCCCACGCTGTCGCATAGCGCTTGCCTCGCGATGAGCGTCGCAAAGTTCAGGCCGATCAAGTTCAATTAGAAGAATCGACCAGGCTGAAACGTCGTACTGTCGCTGAACTTTACTTTTTGGAATGCCATGCGCTAGGGCATCCCGTATCGCAGCGATGCGCTTGGCCCCGAGTCGCTTCGATGTGACTGTCGATAGGGGCAGGTGAATGTGATGATGCCGAAGATCGGCTGCCAGCGTGCAGAGACTTACACCGAGGCGCTCTGCGGCGACTTTGAGCCTTCCTTTTGCGGCATCGAGAGCTGATTCAATTGCTTCTTTTTCGATCCGCTTTCGTTTCAAGCTAAAGGTTGTCCGGTAACCTGAGGGCAGACGAACTCTTTGCTGTGCAGGACTGGATGCCACGGGGCTCCAAAGCGAGCTAATGTCATCCGTCACGAGTCGTGCGAGTAGCAGCATGCGCAGGAGAGATGGGATACGCCGGCCGTCGATCACATTGCGAGATAGAGTCCGACCTGCCCAGTAATCACGGGAGTTGCGCCAGTGCCCAACGCCTAATTGGCTGAGAACCGGTTCGCTAAACCGATCGAGGATTGATTCGGAGATCAAATTCTGATTCAGACCACCGTGCAAAGACCCAAAGCCTTCACGCCTCAACGCAGTGAGAAGGTTGGCTGCAATGTGCACCTTCGGCATGAGGTTTGGATTTTCGAGGATCGTTGTGACCTGCCGCGACAACCAAAGCCAGTTCTCTTCCGATTTGGCATCGAGATCCGCTTCTAGCAGTTCCGGCGTGCGCGGCTCACTGCACCCGCAACGGCCGGCCATCTGCCACCTGCCAACTGCCTGACGGGAACCTCGACCACACAAGCAATTGGAACAAAGGCGGCGGGCATGTGTGGCACACATGGTCACAAATAGTGGTTGATGCTGTCGGTACAAAACCGGAAACCCATAGGTCCTAAGGTCATGTGCGATGCAGTCTGGGCAGAATCTCGTCGTATGCCAAAAGTCTCTAGATACCGTGGCAGAGATTCCCAACGAGGCAGAGGGGTTTCCACTGCTTCCGGAGATGATGGTTCTGAGAACTGCGGCCGCACGTTCAGGGTGAGCAAAATGCAACAACAATGGTAGGAGCGTGTGGTCTTTGGCGATCAATTCCGGTGCGCCTTCCCAGGGATGGCTTGGCGGCAGGATTGATGCGAGTTGACGCAGGTCATGAGGGATTACGGAACTGGGCGAGGCGAAGTACAATCCGAACAATTCCAGGAGTCGAAGCCTCGCTCCGGCGCTGCGCTCCAGATAACGCGCAATGACCGAAGCGAGCGTCTCGCCACGTTGTGCAACAGGGAAACCGGGCAGATTCATATTCTATTCACCTTTTGAACCTTGGATTTCGCTACAGAAGAGAAACCTCTACTTGTTTGCCGGAAGGCGCTGACCAGAGTAATGCCGAACGAAATCGCTCCGACGCTGACAATTCGGGCATGTCTGCTAAGCAGGCTGGGCAGAGATTGGGCTGTTGAAGCTGATTCCACGGGCCGATGAATACTCGACCGGTTCAGCTTTTTCGGACGTCTCAAGGCAGGGAATTCCAACTCCAATCGTCTGGTTGTTGGTTAAAATGCAATCCCACTCCTTGTGAATCCTGTCCCAGGCGATCAGCAACTTGCCGAGCAAGTGGTGCAGCAGATAGAAAGGAAATGAGCTTCGAGGGGCGCATGGCGCGGAGAATCATGCGAAGCCGGTTCTACCACGTTTATTCTCGCCATGATCAAAGGCGTTTTGCTTGGAACGGGCATTGCAGCATTGCAGGCGGGATCTGTCTTTTCGGCACTGAAGTGTGGCCGCGGTGAGGCCGCTCGCTCAGTCCGCCCTTATCGCCGAAAGTGATGGTTCCGGCTATCCGCCGAATGAGATCTACATGGACGAGAAACGAGGGTTAATTTCAACCACCGGCGGTCAGGAAATGACAATGCAGATCCATTCACGCAGGCGGGGCTGAGTATGCCTTCAAAAAGACCGACCAACACTATTGGGAGGGAGAAACTCGATGGCCACTCGCAAGGACACGAAGCTACTTGCAAACCCAAAGCCGAAACAGATTAAGGGAAGCAAACAAAAGACCGTTCTCGATCTAGCGCGGCTCAGCGCTCGGGAACGGCTCCCAGTTCATGTTGCGGAGTGCTACCAGGTGGCGACAGGCACGAGTTGGGAAATCTTAAACTGGTTGAAAGGCGTTCCGGAGAATGAGCGGCAAATTCTGATTCCATTTCCGAATGAGGCTAGTTACCAAAAATACGGCCCGATCTTCTGGCAATTGGCGCAAAGGCTGCCAGAGATCGTCGAGAAAATTCAACACCGCAGGTTCGAACAAATTGTCGACGCTCTGACTCTGGAATTGCCGACAAAGCCGTGAGCCAGGTGGGCTAATGGGTTGGCTAAACCGGGCGGTTCGCCCAGAATTTTGGAAGGTTATGGAAAACGTCTGCAGGAAAAGGGGAATGGTGGGAGTGAGCGGAAAGGCTCTCTGCAACGACGATGAGTTTCGCAAGCATAAAGGCGAAAAGCACCTTACGCAAAAGTCTAGGTCCAGTTTTCTTGGCTTCGAGTATGAGATCACCCGGCAGACGTCTGCAATTCCTGGAATTCACTGGCGAGGACCACAGCGATCCTGACGCTCGGGGACTGGAGCGATTCTTTGGAATGATGATGTCTGTCCTGACGGGGGAAACGCCGTGACATGAGTTTTCGCGGGTGGGTATCGGAAGTTGGCGCGGGAAGGAAAAGAGACAGAGACATAGATCCTCCTCAACAGGTTTACTACGCGTAATCAGAGGGCAGCGATAGTTACCCACTGAACAAGGCAGTTTGCGACGACACTCATTGCGTTCCAGCCGCCCGACCCTTGAGAGTCTCAATCGTCACCAAAATCAGGGTCGTCAGGGCGTATTCCCCTTGATCTAAGGAACAAAGCATAGACAACAACGGGCCAGATAATAAGCAGCGCCGGCGAAACCAGCAGAGCCAGGAATCTCGTTTCCGGGCGCCAGCGGAAGAAGAAACAGTTCTTCCGCGGCGCGGTAAGAATCATCACAAACAGGCAAGATGCGCATGCAACAAAGCAAACGATGGCTGCCTGAGCAATGATGGGCAGCTGAAAAAACAGGTCGATGCCGTTCATCGGCGCTCCTTCGTAAAGACTGAAGTCAACGGATGCTGAGCCAACAGGGCGGGAAGATTTGAGAGGTTATTCACGGGACCGCGCTCGTAGGGAGGAGATTCGAGCCAGGCCGGGAGTCGTCCCGGCCCGTTCACTCTTGCCTCTTGTACTCGATCTGGCCGAAGAATCCCGGCGCCAGAATGGTGTCAGTCCGCTTGACGTAGGTGAGTTCCGCGGACAGGAGCGCTCCCTTCACCTCAAGAGCTCCATCTTTGTAGATGGCTCCCACGCCCGGCTTCTGTTCCTGGCCGATAATGAGGTATTCGTCGCCATTCCGCGTGACCTGGAACGTATCGTTCGGATTCTTCGTGTTGACCCATTTGCCAAGGTACTCCGATCCCTTGGATGCGCACCCAGTGAGGGTGACGGCACTCAGCAGGAAGATAGATATGAAGCGAAGGATTAAAGTTCTCATTGGGTGTCTCCAGTAGTTGTTTTCGAAGATAATTCGGCATTGCGGGTGCAGGATCACCTGCTGCCGAAGTCATTGAGGCGAGATGCCCATTCCATTCGTTTCTGGCCGGTCCGGCTTCGAGTTGCGGTGTCCTACATTATGTAGGAGTTCTCGAAGATCAGCTCCATCTCGCCAGGCGGCAGAGTTTCTTCGTCTGGGTCATAAAGTTCCGGATCTAGGTATTCGCATTGTTCGTCCTCGAGATAAGCCTCGAAGTCCTCAGAGGGATGGGCATCTGCCGGAGTGTAGGCCCTCCCCTCGTCCGCCATCTCGTTGAATCGCCTAGCACCCTCGTCACTCCAGAAGTCGAAAGCCGGTTCGACACTCTCCTCTCTGGTTTCTTCGTCCGGCGCGTTGTCGCAGTTTGTTTTCACTCGATGATTCCTTTCCGGGCCGTGAATCTAGACGAACCGGCCCGCTTTTTCGATTGTCGTAGAGAAACGCCGGTCCGGAATGCGAATGGGTACTTTGGATTGTTCCTGATGAGCACATCTTTCGATAAAAGGCCGTCGAGGTTAACCACGGCAACTCGATTTCGGAACTGTCCGGGGCTTGGGCACCTCGAACCGCAGGATCACGGCGGTCAGTCCAAGGGACCGAGCGAGGGGCAGAAGTCTGCCTAAGGGTAGAAGCGCAAGCCCGCACTCTGTCTTGGATAGGTAACTTCGGTCGATTCCAGGTGGCATCGATGCCAGCTGGGATTGGCGAAAACCGCGCCGCTTGCGTAAGCTCCGGAGCAGAACGCCGATCGAGTGAGCGAGTTGCTTGGAGTAAGTTTCCGGGTGCGGATCGAGCAAAGTGCCGACTTGAAAAAATAAGTACTCGACACCAAGAGAACAATGGCAGCGGACACAGTTGCCATCCTTTGGGTATTGGCGCGTTTTGCAGCGCCGGCAGGTAACGGTTTCGCTTTCGCGAATCGAGGGCAGAAATTGAAGAATGGGCATGGAGTTCCTTTGCGCATGCTGTAGGTGAGGTTGTCGGGATGGAGGGCGACCAACTGCTCAGGGTTGGGCAGGAAGCGTTGAGTGGTGCTTGCTCGGGGACGGTGAGTCCAGCAGCTCGGAATAACTTGTCGTCTTCGTATCCTGACCGCTGATCGTCAATTCGTGGGGATCTCTCCGCGCTCTTCGAGGATGGCTTCTAGATCGAAGTCACGCGCATCGGGGACATGTGCAGACCAGGACGACGCGCAGGTGAAGATTGACGGCGGCACGTATGGCCTATAGTTCCCAAATTGGATCGATTCTGGAGTATGGACTCGGTACCCCCCGATCCATAGGCGGTCACTGAGTGAAACCGCGTAGCCGAATGCGGCCAACTCGCTCTCGATTTCGTCGCTTATTGATCCCGGCGGAACATCTGCGTAGCCGTGGTCACTTCGCTCTGCGACGGCTATCAAGTTAATTACTGAGCGATTCATTTCGTTCCTTTCTGCGGACTTCCGGCGGCGACGACTGCACTCAGGGCTGCGCCCCCAGTCGCCAAATTGGTCCGAACCCCGGGGAATTCGCTCGGCGCAACGGAGATGACTCCTCCGGCTGAGTTTGAGTTCTGTGGTATGAAGGCTCCGCAGTTTGGTTTGGGCAGCCAGTCGAAGAATTGAGGAAGGTTGTGACCTCTGCGGAGAGGAGATTTCCCAGGACCAGAGAATCTGCACACAGACCCAGACTCGCGTTCTCGCGGAACAGCTCACTCGGGCAGATGTACCGCCGCGAAACGCGCCGCGATCGGTGGCGCGTGGTTTTAGCGATGGAACGCTCGGAAGATCCGTTCAACCCTGCATGCGTCGCCATGCCGGCCCGGACGCTGTGGCCAGCGATGTTGGTTGCATCAAGACCTGCGGTGGCGGCAGTATTCTTGAGAATCGCCGCGATCGAGTCACCTCGATGGCTGCGTGGAAGTTGAAGCGGCTTACTACGGAGCTCCGCCGGGCTGGATCGGGTGGCAGGTTCATGTGCAGTGGGATGCGATGTATGTTCGGCTGCTCGATCCGCACACCGGCGAGCTGTTGCGCGAGCATCTGGGCCAGAAGCGTGGCGGCCATCGCATCCGCGATGCGGACCGTCCGCGGCGCACGCCGCAACACACGCATCAACTGCTGGCGCGGGCGCACAAAGCCGGAGCCAGCATCGGCGCGGTCTGCGACGCCATCCATCAACGTCAGGACGAGGCGGGAAGGCGCGACCCCGGCGGAGCGAATACAACCTTAACACGCATCCAGAAGCCTTGAATATCTCGCAAAGCTGCAACAGCTCAAACCACACCTTGCCCAAATACGCTGCGGCAAGGTAAAACAATCACGTCTTCGGCCAATCCCGTTGGCCGGTTTTGAACTGATAACGTATGGCCGGTTTTAAGGTGATCACCGAGGAGTCTGGAGAAGTCTAGCGATCCTGTCATGTGTCTTTAGGCAGAGTGATAGACGGGGACTAACAGTTAGGACGGATTATTGAAAACTTCTATTCATTGTGCCAGGGCAGCAAAATCCGCCACAGGTACGTTCATGTTCATCGATGCTGAGCGTTGCGCAGTAGTTCGGAACATCCTCTAAGGTGCGAGCAGAGAACGGCCGTCAAAGGTCATGTCCAGCTCGGCAGCGACCTTGAGGATATAGCTGCGGTTTTCCTTAAGTTCTTCACGCGACGCGCTCGCCAATGGCTCCAGCCGATGTTGCGAAATAGCAAGCTTTTGCCTAGCTAGTTTCTGTAGTGCCCAGCGTATAGCCCTTTTCATGAATTGCGATCTAGTTTCAGCTAAACGTTTTGCTTCGGCAATGGCTGACGGGTAGCGATGTTTTTGATGTGAAAAAGCCGCCGACGCGCCGGCAACGAAAAGTAAACGGCTCCGCGTGAGCCGCACAGGCCGATCAGGTTTTGCAAGTTCTTGACGTGCTGCTTGCCTGACGCCCAAGAATGCCTCTTGATCAATTTGTTGCCAATCTTTGAGGGCCTTTCGCTTTCCTCTCCCTCGCCGCCCCTGGCGAGATTCAGGAAGATGGCTATTGAGCCAGGGGCGGTCATGCTTTCCGAGCCACAGGTAGGATGCGGAATTGCGTTCGGCAAACACTCGTCGCGACTCACCCGGGCTATCGCGAAGGAATGATAAAAGAGCGCCGCGGTGCTTCTCTCTTTTCCGGATAACGCTAGCCTCGCGATGGGCGAAGTAAAGTTCAGGCCGGTCAAGTTCGATCTGAAGAATTGAAAACTGTGTGATATGGTATAGCCGCCGAATTTCGTTTATTGGGACCCCTTGCACTAGGGCTTCACGCACAGCAGCGATGCGCTTGGCCCCGATCCGCTTCGATGTGACCGTCGATAGGGGCAGGTGAATGTGATGATGCCGAAGATCGGTTGCCAGCGTGAAGAAACTTACACCGAGGAGTTCTGCAGCGACTTTGAGCTCCCCTTTTGCAGCATTGAGTGCTGATTCAATAGCTTCTTTTTCGATCCGCTTTCGTTTCAAGTTCAACCTTCTCCGGTAATCTAAGGGCAAACAATCTCTCTGCGGTACAGGATTAGGTGCCACTGGGCTCCAAAGCGAGCGAATGTCATCCGTCACGAGTCGTGCGAGCAGCAGTATGCGTAGGGGGGATGGGATACGCGTGCTTTCAATCACGCTGCGATGCAGAATATGTGCTGCGTGCAAACTAGGGGTTTCGCACCACCTTGCAAGGCCTAGTTGCCTAAGAAACGATTCGGCAAACTGGTCGAGCAAGGAATTGGCCAACGCATTAGGATCAAGGCCGTTTCTCTTATCACTCGCGAAGCCGGCACGCCTTAGAGCGACGAGAAGATTGGCTGCAATCTGTACTTTCGGAGTAAAGTGTGGCTCGGCGAGAATAGCCGCGACTTGCCGCGACAACCATAACCAATTCTCTTCCGATTTAGGATCGAGATCAGCCTCCAGGACTTGAGGTGTGCGCGGCTCACTGCACCCGCAACGGCCAGCCATCTGCCATCTGCGGATTGCCCTGCGGGAACTTTGTGCACATAGACAATTGAAATGCAGAGGACGGGCGTGTATGGCACACATGGTCACGAATGGCGGCTGGTGCTGCCGATAGAAAATAGGAAATCCAAAGACCTTAAGATCATGTGCGATGCAGTCTGGACAGAATTTAGCCGTATGCAAAGAATCTCTAGATCCGATAGCAGGGGTTCCCAATGATGCAGAGGTATTACCGCTGTTGCCGGAGATGATAGTTTTCAGTACGGCCGCAGTACGTTCAGGGTGAGCGAAATGCAATAGCAACGGCACGAGGGTGTGACCTTTGACTATCAATTCCGGTGTGGCTTCCCAGGGATGGCCTTCCGGCAGGACTGATGCAAATTGGCGCAGGTCTCGGGGGACTACGGCGTCCGGCGAAGCGAGATACAACCCGAGCGTCTCCAGAAGTCGAGTCTTAGGCGCGGCGCTGCGCTCTAGGTAACGCGCGATAACCGAAGCGAGCGTCTCTCCGCGCTGTGCAACGGGAAATCCAGGCAGTTTCATGGGCGATCCAGAAAGGAGACAATACTGCTAATGGAGTCAGCTGTAACAAGTTTCTCGATTTGTTCGTTCGTCAGCGTCGAATTCCGTTTCTTCGTCGGAGATGTATGGCGGGTGCGACGGCCAGGTTTTGACGGACTCCCAGTGTTCTGAGTTTCGGCGGATGGCTGCGCCTCAGCTGCGGCCGAGTTTTCCGCGCCCATAGGCCGTTGATCTGCACCGATGTCATCCTCACTGCGGTCAATCGTTGGGTAGGCGTTCCGATAAAGATCGTCGAATTCGTCCATCAGCTTTGGATCTCCTGACTTAAGAATTCGAATTGCAGAATGTAGCGGGGTCATTCGCTCTTGATAAACCTTCCGAATTAGGTCGGCGTCGACTGTTTCGGCGCCGTCCCCTTCCATCGCCGCAAGTTGCGCAGTAGTCAAGACGGAGAGCATGATCCCGCTGATGCCCTGACTGACCTCATAAAGAGCCGCGGTAATTTCGGAGGAAAATTTTGCAGGTTCGCGGACCCACATGTACTTCCAAGCCGCACCGCAGAGCAGGTTCCACGCTTCGTCCTCGGATGACAACGGACGCTCTAGATCGAAGTAGCCACCTTCGCACAAGCGTCGTGCCGAACTCATGGTTCCCTCGAGTAGCCGTAGTGCCTTATATGTGCCAACCAAAACAATGGGAACACCCAGTTCGTCTCTTAAATTGACGAGAAGCGCGATGATTTTTTTCGCTCCAACACCCATTAACGAAAGATTCTGGAATTCGTCAAGCACGAGCAGCCCAACGTGATGGTCCGTAATAATCTTGCGGATTTGTTTCAGGTACTGACTACGGTCGGCCCGCACTTTGGTAAAGGCTCCGCTGTAAAGATTCGTGCCAAGGACACGGTCGGTGTGATCACCAAAAGTCGCGCACAAAGTACCGAGTGTGCAGTGCTCTGGCAGATTGCGCCTCAGCCACAAGATTTGCTTCTCTGGGAAACTATCACCCTTGAATTTTCTGTGTTGGCAAACCTGGTGACCGGGATAGGCAAGGATCCGGTCCATGAGAGTCGACTTTCCCATCCCAGAATGTCCGGCAACGAAGGATATAGTTGAGCGGTAAGGTGCGTTGGCGGGTCCTCCATACAGAATTGCCTGGCCCTCCGGGGTCATCGGATTGCGGGCCGAGTAACTATCAAACATCTGGGAACTAATATCGATGAGAGCCCGGCGGTGAGCGGGTAGCACCGGAACGAAGAAGCGACGCAATCGATTGACTCGGATGCGCCTGATCGAGGTAGGCAATTCGCGCTCGTTCGGGTCGAAATTCGCCCCTAAGCCGAGGGCAAGAAATGCATCATCGTCCGTCTCTGGTGGCAGGTGCAGATGAGCTAATAACGGATTGTCGTCGATTTCTGGTACACCGATGGTATGGTAATCGGGGTTGGTTTCAGGTCTTGCTTGTTGCATCTATCTTGCTCCAAAGCTGTTTGAGCTTGTCGGTCCCGCTAGACTTAGCTGAGTTATCTGAAGTATTGACGATTGACGACTTGTCGGCCAGCTCCGACGGCTGTGGCAGAGCGCCGTTGAGCCTGGCAGTACGCTGGTTTGCACGCTCTTGGGCGCGATTCTCGATGATATTGGCCTTGGCTACGCTGGTCTTGAAGGGGGTTTCTTTCTTCTCCTTAAGCGCGTTCATAATGGTTTGGCGCACGAATGGTAATCGTTTGCGGCGCCTTCCGTGTGCGTTGAAAGCCGCCTGTCGAGTGAGCGACTCCTGCCAGCCGCGATAATTATCGGCCTCTGAGAACGAAAACTTTAGGCGGTAAACTTCAGGGTCGATATTGAAGGCGGCTGTCCAGGTGTTGCGTTCTCTGTCATAAAAGTAGACTTCGGACGCAAGTATCGGATTGTAGGCGACAGTGAGTTTGACCTGGTTGGCGACAGCCGCGACAAGGTAGCCGAGTTCGCGCAAACGATCGCAGTTGAACACCTCACCTTCGACATGAATACCGTTAGGCCTCACGGTGGCTTTCGCCTTCGTGAGGAGATGTTCATAAACGAAGTGGGGGCCCATTTCACGAGTGAATCCTGGGCGATGCGTGAGGCCCCATTCGTAAAAACCGATGCGGCTTGCCACCTTGGCACCCTCTACCAGCGCGTCCGGCGGAATCCGTCTTGATTCGACGGGCTCCCGATTGATATCCATGATGATTTCAACCAAGATTCGCTCGAATTCAAATATGTTCAGGGCAGCTTCCTTCTTGCCGTCAGGGTCGCGGCGCTTGCGGATTTTGGCAAAACGCCCAGGCAGATCAAACCGGCCTGCCTGCGGCCTCTTGATTTCGGCATGCTTGCCTTCGACGGTCCCCTTTGCTTGTGGATTCATTGGGGGTGGCGTTTCGACGCGGATACCGGAAGCCGGAAATTCCTGACCCATGTTTGAAACCAATTCAGCACGGTCGGCCCGCAGCATATTGGGCAATTCATGGCACGGCCAGTCTCTAGCTTCGTACGGCAGGCCCAGCCTTTCGAATACCGCCGCTTTATCGCTGAAGCAGTTGTACAGAGCTAGCGCGGCCGTAGCCCAACTGGGATTTTCCAACGTGACAGCATAACCGACGATGGCATTGGAAAAGATATCCACGATCAGATAGACGGTCGGCCTGCCCACCAACTTTCCTTTCGTCAGCCTAGATACTAGCTGAACCTGAAAATGCGTGGCATCGATTTCAAAGAATCCCGGGCCGAATGCATCGTCGGTAGCCCTGCCTCGTTGGCCCTGAGGTAGTTCAGAATCTGCTTTGAATGCAACTCTCTTTAACTGGCGAAAGCGATACCTGGTTTGCAGCCAAGTCGGTGCGCGGTACTTTTCGATTAGGTTGGGATCTAGGAAGTACCCCCTCTCAGCGGGTGAAAAGGCCTCCTCGGGTATGCCGTATATCTCGATGAGCATGTCATGGTAAGCGTCAGACCATTTCCTGTCCTTCCCGACAATGTATAGATCCCAGGCGCGTTTGATTTTGTCCTTAACTTCGGAGGAAGGAACGTCCGAAGCGAACTCTGGAACTCTGCTTTTGACTCCTCGCTTTTTCCCTGTCGTCTGCGGATTCACTGATTGATCGCGCTCTCTCTCAAGAAAAACGCGGACCACTGCGGCCGGATTTCGGCCGAATCTCAGCCATTCGCATACCCAGCGCTTGATCGTTCTGCAATTCCTTCCTGTGGATTGGGCGATATCCGCGATGGCACTCGCCAGCTTCTTTGGACCGTGCAGGAGCGATGGGTCTCGCGCGAGAGTTCCGGTGACCTCTAATACTCTCTTGTAGCGTTCAGCCGCACCTTCAGGTAGATCGCGTGCTACCGAGGAGAAATTCAAGTAGGGATCGGTGGTTTTTGTGAGAGCGCCGGATCTAAGGTGCTCAAGCCAGTCTCGGTAGCTTACTGCGAACGGCAAGGAGTTGGCCTTTTCGCCGATCGGGATCAGTATGACTTCCTCCGAACCAACCATATCGATCATCCGTACGAGTCCTTTGATCTTTGGCAAAGGTACGGTCGGTTCGAAGACGTCATGGATTGCAAACATTTCGCCTCCTTATGTAGCAAGTGCGACTGGAGCACGGTGACCAAGCTCCACGGCATCGATATCGATGCGGCTGATGTGCTTCCAGACTGCGGTGCCCAGCAGCGCAAAGCCGGTCTGCACATCGATACCCAGATCGCGACTCGTTTTCTCTAAGATTTCGTTGAAACGAAGGCCCTGTGCATGGTTTGCCTCAAACCGGTGGCTGAAGAGGGCCGGAGCAATCCCGGATTTACTCGCCCGGTCATCGTGGCGTGCCAGCTCGAAGAAGTGGAGATTTCCAGCACGCAATTTCGGGATGTTCTTCTCGGTTGCGAGGAGCCAGGAAATTCCCCGGCGGTTCCAATAGAGGCGCTCGATGAGCAGTTTTTCCAAAGTCTGAGGAGTCAGATGCTTGCTAAGCGTCGCACTGACGGCAATCAGTTCAATGCCATCTAGATGCCTCTTTGTCAGAAGGAGGTCAGTTGTAATAGCGGTCGGTGTTGTGGTCCCTGGATATCTCGGATGTCTAATGCCAAGCTTGCTAGCGATTGCTTGCGTCTCGTCCCAGGGCAGGAGTGCAAAACGTTCCCGTATGTCGATAATGGTTGGGCTATATTCGGCTAACAGATGTACTTGGTACTCCTGTCGCGTTATGTAATGGTGAATTCGACCGCTGACCGGGCTTTTGACGGTGTTGGACAAGCCGCCCGAGGGGATGTCCCGGACGAACATGAATGGTTTGTACGCCGCGCCTTCCCCTTGCCCAAAGCCAGCCCTAATCCATCCTTCTACGATTTTCGGTGTTGGCCTGCGAGCCTTCGTTCCAGCCATAGGTTTTTAAGATTGTTTCTCCTTCGGTGAGCAGATTTTTTGCGTGGTTGGCATTGTGGGATTCACCTCGATCAGCGCCGACCGTACACACCCAACTTTTGCCTGTTGACTCGGGTTCTCCTTTCGGAGTAACGTAATCTACGTTAAATGCAGTTACAGTGTAACCGCATGTACGTCACTTGACAATACAATGGCTAAATCAAATTCTGCGTCGGCGCAAACCGAAGTAACTCGTCGCGTGCGAAATCTTCGAGTCGCGCTGAAGCTGAACCAGGAACAGTTCGCCGCCAAGATGGGGGTGGGGCGTATCGCAGCCTTGTATTGGGAGAGTGGGCGCTCTCAGCCTTCTGCTGAGGTTTATGTACGAATGGCGAAAGTCGCGAGGGAAATAGATCTGGAAAGTGCCGTTTGGTTTTGGGAGCAAATCGGCGTAGATCGAGACGCGCTTAAGGATATCCTTCCTGAACTCAGGAAATCCTATGATGAAGCCGAACAGCGCGTTCGCGTTGCGTCACAAGAATCTGCGAAGGGCATCGTCAACGTTCCAATCCTCCGCGGTATAGGATCTGCGAAGGAGCCGCTGGTTGCAGGGCCAGAGCAAATCGAAGGATGGTTCCCATTACCTGCGGTACTCATCCCAAATCCATCAAGGACAAGTTGCATCCGTGCCCCAAAGGGCATGAGCGCACTCTTCGGAGATGACCTCGTTATCGTGGATGTTACGCCACTCCCCCTCGAAAAACTCTGGGGTAGGATAGTAATTGCGATTCGTCATAGCACTGGGACGGCGTATGCCGGTTTTCTACAGAAGCTCGAATTGGATAACCGCCAAATAAGTGCTCTGAGTCAGATTCGACTCAATGAAGATTTCGATCTCAAACACACCACGCAAATCACTGACATGACGAATTTAGCTGCCCGTCAAAGAAAGCAAAGTAAACGGACAGCCACCGATCTTCTCCAGTTACCTGGAATTCTGCTAACCATGACGCCGAGTTCAGACTGGGATTTGTTAGGACACGCGATTTGCTGGATCAGCTACAAGGACCAGGGCTGGCTTACCGCCATTGAGGGGACGCCCGATCCAATGTAGCATGGACGAATGTCAGAAAGCGGCTCAATCTCCGTTTTCCGGGGCACAGATCGGGCCGCTCGGAATCGAAATTCAAGGCGAACCAAATTCAGACAATGGAAAAATAAATTGTCCTTCAGAGGAAATTGGACAAAATGTTTTGTCTCTGCACCGCCAGAATTGGACAAAAAGAATTGTCCCTTAACATCATGAGGGTTACCCGAGCGATTCCCCGCGGCCTACTAAACGCGACACCACGCGCTTCTCAACGCGCCGTAATCTCCGCCCGCTCAACTCGCCGGAGGCCCGCATGACCGAATCCGTGAACACCGGCGGCCGGCTGCGCGCCTACCTCGAGTTTCTGGCCGCGCTTCTCTATTTCTTTTTCGCGCAGCATCTCGCCTTCCGTGGCGCCCATGGGCTCGCAGGCGAAGCCTGGTTTCCGCTTGTCGAGCAAACCATGCTGGTTTTTCTCCTGCTCATTGGCTACGCCGCCATGGGCTTCTGGTTCGAACGCCAGGCGCACCCCATCAGCGAACAAGGTCTGCCGCGGCGTTCCGGCTGGCCGCGCGAAGCAGGCCTCGGCCTGGCAACCGGTTGGGCCATCGCTCTGGTCTGCGTCCTGCCGCTCACTTTATTCGGCGGCATCGCCATCTCGTTTTCTCCGCAGGCTGCATCGTGGGGCTGGCTGGTGGCCGATACCGCCTTCTTCGCTTTAGCCGCCCTGGCGGAGGAGATCGCCTTCCGCGGCTACGCATTCCAGCGCTTTGCCCAGGCCGTCGGTCCCATTGGAGCCTCACTCGGCTTTGCCGCTATCTACGCTATTTTGCAAGCCCTCATTCTGGGCGCAAACCACGCCAGCTTCGCCGTCTCCATCGTGCTCACGCTTGTCCTTTCCGCGTGTTATGTGCGCACCCGCGCCCTATGGCTCAGTTGGGGTCTCAACTTCGCCTGGAAAGCCAGCCGCGCCTTGCTCTTCGGTCTCGCCATCAGCAGCGTTACCAGCCATTCCCCGGTGGTGCAGGGCGATCCCATGGGTTCGTTCTGGCTCACCGGCGGTGCCTTCGGACTCGACGGCAGTTGGCTCACAGTTTTTGTGCTTCTCGCGGCCCTGCCCGTGGTCTTTCGCATCACGCGCGACCTCAACTACCGCTACAACGCTCCCGTGATCGTACCCGGCGGAATCCCCGTCGATCTCGATGCCATCGCGCGCGCCCAGCATGAAGCCGCCATGGGACCGGCCGCGCCCGCCGGGCCTGCGCTCGTGCAGATTGGGAATGCAGCGTCCGAGGGACCAAGAGACAAGGGCAACCAGCAATCTGCGAGCAGCCAGCCCCCCACCGCCTGAAGGCTAATAGCTAAAAGCTGGTTTTTGGCTTGCCCGGTCTCGTTCCCTGGCGTTGGAGTGGCTCAGTCGGCTCTCAAAAAAACTCTTGACATCGTTATTTCGCTTTTGATAAAAACACGATCGTTCGTTTTTTGAACAACCGTTCGTTTTCCTTTATGCCGAAACTTGCCAAACAGCGCGCCGACCAGAATCGCTGTCAGATCGAGAAGGCGGCTTTCAGCCTGTTCACGCGGCAGGGCTTTCATGGCACCAACATCCGCGACATTGCGGAGCTGGCGCAGGTTTCAACGGGCGCCATTTACACCTACTTCCCCACCAAAGATGCGCTCTACGTGAGTGTGGTCGAGAGCTACCAGAAAAGCGTGGTGTACAGCTATCAGAAGCGCATCCGTTCCTGGCTGGCGCGCGAATTCGAGAACTCCCAGGAGCCGTTCTCACGGCACAACCTGGAGGGACTGGCGCGCGAGATCCGTTCCTTTGTCTACGATCACGCCGACTACTGGAAGCTCATGTACATCGACGTGGTTGAGTTCAAGAACCAGCACTTTGCGCACAGTTTTCATAACATACCGGAGCAGTTCAACTGGACGCTGGATGCACAACTGAGAAAAGTAGCGTCCAACCCCGCTTGGCGCGGCATCGATCCCGGCTTCGTATTAGCGACGATTTACATGCAGATCCTCACGTATTTTCTGGTGGAACGGCTGTTTGGCGGCGAGCAACATCTCGGGGTCCCGGAAGACACTGCGATCCGGAGGATGATTGACATGGCGCTGAACGGGATTTGGAGAAAGGACATTGCTGGTTCCCCAAGGGCGGGAAACCAGGCACGTCGCAAGCGAAGCAAGAACAAGCTGGGCAAGCCGGGAAAAACGGTCGCCAAGGCCGTCGCGGGAAAGAGTGGACCCCACTGAGAGATTTGCATCGAAGAGGATCTAACAGATCGGCAAGGAGAACCTATGAGCATCGAGAGCCTGAAGGCCAAGCGCGTGCTGGTGACGGGAGCGGCGGCGGGAATCGGCAAAGCAACTGCGGAGCGTTTTGCGCGTGAAGGCGCCCGCGTTGCGGGATGGGATGTGAAGGCGGAAGCGGGCCCGGCGTGGGAAGCAGAGTTGCGTGCATTAGGCGCTGAGGCCCGATTTGCCGCGGTAGACGTGACGAATTCCGGCGCGGTTGAATCCGCGGTGAACGAGATGGTTGCCGCGTGGGGCGGTGTGGATGTGCTGGTGAACAACGCCGGCATCCTGCGCGACGGGCAGCTCGTGAAAGTGAAAGAAGGCGCGATTGCCGGAACCATGAGTGACGAGGCATTTGACGCGGTTCTTTCGGTTAACCTGCGCGGCGTTTTCTACTGTACGCGTGCGGTCGCGCCGCACATGGTTCGCGCCCACACCGGCGTGATTCTGAATGCGTCTTCAGTGGTGGGGCTGTATGGCAACTTTGGACAGACCAATTATGCGGCCACCAAGGCGGGCGTCATTTCATTCACGCGCACCTGGGCGCGCGAGCTGGGCAAGTACGGCATTCGCGTGAACGCCGTGGCGCCGGGCTTCATCGCCACCGAGATGGTGCGCGCCATGCCAGAGAAAGTGCTGGAAGGTATGCGCGGGCACACGCCGCTGGGCCGCCTGGGCGAACCTGGTGACATCGCCAATGCCTATGCGTGGCTGGCCAGCGACGAAGCCGCCTTTGTTCACGGCGCCGTGTTGAGCGTGGATGGAGGAATCGTCCTGGGAACATAGCGGCCCGGCAGCGCGAATCTATCAGGCAGGAGAATGCGCGTATGCGATACGCACAAATCATCGGCACGGGAGCCTATCTTCCGGAAATCGAAATCACCAACGACATGCTGCGCGAGCAACTGGCGCATGTGCCCGGCTACGTCGACAGGATGGAAGCCAACACGAGCATCCGCAAGCGCTGGTACGCGCCCGACCACTGGGCCACAAGCGATCTGGCATTGAAGGCCTGCGAGAAGGCGTTGGCTGACGCGGGACGCAAGCCCGAGGATGTCGACCTGATCATTCTCGGCACAGATTCCCCCGATTACATTACCCCCGCCACTTCGGTAGTTCTACAGCACAAGCTGGGCGCGAAGCGCGCGGGAAGCTTCGATGTGGGCTGCGCCTGCGCGTCATTTCCGGCGGGACTGGCGATTGCTTCAGGCCTGCTGGCCACCAACGGAAACTTGCGGACCATTCTCGTCGTTGGGGTCTATATGATGCACAAGCTGGCCGATCCCAAAGATCCCACGGTCTTTTTTTACGGCGATGGCGCGGGCGCTGCGGTGCTCGAGCCCTCAGACAAGCCAGGATTCCTCTCCTGCGCGTTTCTCGCCGACGGATCCTATGCCAAACACTGGGGCGTTTTCGCCGGCGGAACAGCGGAGCCGGCGAACGAAGAAGCGCTCGCGGCCGGACGCACCAAGGTAAAAATGATGGAGCGCTACCCCCCTGAAGTGAATGAAGAGGGCTGGCCGAAATTGGTGCGCGAGGTGGCCGCGGCGGGCGGCTTCAAGGTGAGTGAGATCGGGCAGGTAATCTTCACGCAGGTGCGCAAACAGACCATCGACAAAGTGATGGCAGCACTGGGTCTCGACCGAGAGCGCAGTCATTGCATCATGGAAGAGCAGGGTTACACGGGATCGGCTTGCGTGGCCATGGCCCTCAACGACGCGCGCCGGCTGGGCAAGATTGAGCCGGGCAGCATCGTGATGCTGGTCGGTTCGGGCGTGGGCTATAACCAGGCAGGGGTGGCGTTCCGATGGCAAAGTTAGAATCCCGCACCGTCGACTCCGCGGCCGGACCGCAGCATGTTCTGGCCGCGGGTTCCGGCACACCCTTGCTTCTGTTGCACGGCATAGGAGCGGCCGCGGCCAGTTGGTCTTCGGTTGGCGAGGCGCTCTCCTCCGAGTACCGCGTGGTGATTCCCGATCTCGCGGGCCACGGAGCCAGCGCGCCGTTGACGGGCAACCTCACCTTCGCAATCCAGTTGAGCGCGCTCGAAGCCATACTGCACGCGGAGTGCACGCAGCCGGCGATCCTCGTGGGCCATTCGTTGGGCGGGTGGCTGGCCTGTTTGCTCACGCTCAACCATCCTGAGCTGGTGCGGCGCGTGGTGCTGGTCAACGGGCCCCTGCTGCTGCCTTTGCCCGAAGGACTTTCCCTCATCCCCAACAATCGTACCGATGCGGCGCGGCTCTTCGCCGCGACCAGCTCTTCAACCAGCCCGCCAGTCAGCGATGCGATGCTTGACGCCTACATCGCCTATGCAAAGGCCGGTCCTATCGGCCGCTTCGTTTACGATCTCGAGGCCTGGAAGCCATATTTACTCGGCGATAGCCTCCACCGTTTTCCGCGCCCTGTGGATCTCATCTGGGGAATGGATGACGAGCTGGTGAGTTTTGCCAATGCGGAAATTCTGCTGGCCACGCTGCCCAACGCGCGCGTCACGCGGCTCGAAGGCTGCGGCCACCTGCCGCATATCGACTGCGCGGAACGATTCATGCAAGCCCTGCGCGCCACGCTGGAGCGTCCCGAGCAGGCGAGCGAGGCGTCATGATTGCCGGCGATATTCTCAGCGAGCGGGCACGGCTCTCGCCACGCGATGAGGCTTTACTCACGGTAGCCGACGGCCGGCGCTTTACCTACGGCGAACTCGATGCGCGAGCCAGTCACCTGGCACAGTTGCTTCGTACGGGACTGGAGATCGCCAAAGGCGATCGCGTGGGCATTCTCGCCGAGAATGGTGTCGCCTTTCTCGACGCATTCTTCGCTGCGGGGCGTCTGGGTTTCATTCTCATTCCACTCAATACCCGCTGCACCGCGAGCGAGCTGGCACAAGTGGCGCGCGACTGCGGCATGAAAGCGCTCTTGCATAGCGAGCGCTATGCGGCGGCCGCCGCGGATCTTTGCAGCGTGGCGCCCATCGCCCTGCGCCTGCAACTCGATGACCGCGCCTACGCCGGCGGCGAGGAGATTTGTGCGCGTACATCCTGCAAGCCGGAAGATCTGTATCTCCTGCTTTACACCAGCGGCACCACCGGCACCCCCAAAGGCGTCATGATTCCGCACCGCATGGTGGCATGGAACGCATATAACACTGCGGCGTCGTGGCAACTGAGCGCAACCGACGTCTCCAGCATCTGCACGCCTCTCTATCACGCCGGTGCATGCGTTTCCATGCCCGCCCTCTTCTTACTTGGCGGCCGTATCGTGTTGCACGACGGCTTCGATGCCAGCGCCGTTTTGCGTGCCATCGAATGCGAGCGGTGCACCTTCTTTTTTGGCGTGCCCACCATCTTTGAAATGCTCACGCGCGCGCCAGATTGGCCCGCGGCAGATTTGAGCAGCTTGCGCTGGTGCATCAGCGGCGGCGCGCCGCTGCCCGCTCCACTCGCCGAACTTTATCGCCAGCGTGGCCTCATCATGAAACAGGGCTACGGACTCACCGAGGCCGGCGTCAACTGCTTCGCGATGAGTGCCGGGGAATCCGAACGCAAGAAAGGCTCTATCGGCAAGCCCATGCTCTTCACGCAGGCAAAGCTCGCCCCCGTCCCCGGCGTGGCGGACGGCGTCGGTGAGCTGTGCCTGCGCGGACCGCATGTCGCCTCCGGCTATTGGAATCGGCCTGAAGCCACAGCTCAAACCTTCGACACGGAAGGTTGGCTGCACACCGGCGACCTCGCGCGCGTCGACGACGAAGGCTTTTACTGGATCGCCGGGCGCCTCAAGGAGATGCTGATCTCCGGCGGCGTCAACATCTATCCGGCGGAAATTGAGACCGCGCTGCTCGATCATCCGGCCGTCGCGGCCGCGGCTGTTGTGGGCGTGCCCGACGCGCAATGGGGCGAAGTTCCCGCCGCATTTCTGGTTGCACGTGCTCCTGTCACAGCCGAGGAAGTCACAGTTTTTCTCGGCCAGCGTTTGGCGCGTTACAAGCTGCCCAGGCGGATCGAATTTCTCGCCGAATTGCCGCGCACCTCATCCGGAAAGATCGCGAAGAAAGAGTTGCAGGAGAGACTGGCGCGCTCGAATGGCGCCTGATGTGCTGCCCGCAGGTGCGATGGCCGCTCCCGCCGCACTGAAAATCAACGGAGACACGAGCCATCTGGACCATATCTGAACGAGGCAGCTCGAAAGGCAATGAAGGCCGCCATTATTGTTGCCAAGCGTACTGCCATTGGCACTTTCTTGAGCACAAATTTGCGGGGAAAGTGGGCTGCCGCGATACTTACTTGCCGGGCTCGGGTAGAACTTCGATGGCGTTAATAAGCGGATAGTTAATGATGGGCGAGAATGTGAGTTCTATTTTTCCATGCGCAGTTGCTTGAACATTGTCAAAAGTCTTCGCGACTGGCCTTGAGCCGCCTTCGCTGAGGATGTCGAAATCCTTGAGCAGAACAGCGCCGTTACACCAAACGTCGAAGACCCGGCTGCCGGGGCCGCCGATGCCGTTATTCTCTTTGCCAAACCACGGTTCCTGAAAATAGAGCCGAACGCGGTACTTTTCGTTGGGAACAACTGGGAGGATATACCGGAAGTTCCCAACTCGATGGGAAGCATACAGACCCGTTGGCTCGTTCTTGACCAACTTTGGGCTCTGTCCGGGGCGGCCACCAATTACATAACGGTCTGGGAGCCAGACATTCCCTTCTGGATCTTTGTAGGGGTTCGGGGCCGCAATAATTCTGATAGGCAATAGAGCTTCAGAAGGCGCGGGAAGGATCTCTACAGCCTTCAGTGCCGAGATTTCGCCGATATAGTCGATATGAATGGTGCCATCGTTTTCGGGGCGAATGCCTCGGAAGACCTTGGTATCGGCGACGTAATCGCCACCAGCGTCGTCGACAACATCGATGGAAATATTGTCACTGGCATTCAGAGAAAATTCAGAGCGGCTTGTGGCCTCGGTCAGGTTGGAATCCTCTGCGAAGAGCAGATGCACTTCATAGATTCCAGGATCGACGGGGAAGACGCAATGAGCGTGGCCTCGAACTCCGCCAAGAAAAATTGTGGGGTCGTCCGTGCCTGCAATCGGTTGGCTTGACTCGGAAAGATTGTCGCCGCCCGTGCAGTAATTCCCCGGCGTCCAGGTATTTCCCGCGCGATCGACGTAAGTCACGCGGCCTTTGCCTAACAAGGCTCGAACGGGACGCCCTCTAACGACGCCGGTTGGCTTGAAGTCTGGAACAGCGCCCGCGCTGGAGTGAACTCTCGAGTGGATCACCTCGAACAGGGCGCCTGCGAGGAGGACAATGCACGCGAGTGCAAATCCAGGGACCAACCATCGGCCGCGCACTGCCCCAGCCTTGGCAGCAGCTTCAGCTTCGGATGAAGAAACCGGAATCGTGGTTCCATTACCGGGGGAAGACGGCGTGGCAGGCGCGTCTTCTTTATGAACAAAGGAGGGCGCATACTGCCCGGCTGGGATGTGGACTTCAACGGAGCGTGAGGCGCCGTCGGCCGAGTAGATTTCCTGGAGGCGCTTGCGTAATTGATGGACAGTGACACGGACGATGGTGTCTGTCTGGGGATTGAAATCGTCCCTGCGCCCGAGAGCTTCAACCGCGAGCGCGGTCTCGGTGATCTGACCGGCGTTGCCCTCGAAATGCTTCTCACAGATGAACTTGAGCATTCGAGCGAGATTGTGGGAGCGTCCCAAAACTCCAGAATTCAACAGCCAATCGAGCTCTTCACGCTCTTTCTCATTGGCGATCAAATCAGTTGCCATTGCTCATGCGACTCCGCGCCGGCGTCAAGGTGATTGCACATGAATGTCTCGGAGCGCTGACCCTGGGAGCAGTTGCCCGCCCCGCCATTCACTGTCCTTAATCCTTCCCCAATATACATTTAACGGGAATTATTAACAACATTAACATCGCGAGCTAGGGCGCTTGACGGGATGATTTGCCGCAGCTTTTCAAACGGCTTACCGCCGCATCATCCCTAACCGAGTCCCGTTGGCCTTCTTCACAAATTCGATCACACAAGTTTCACTCAGAAATCACAAGACGGCGATCAAAGTGAGTGACTAAGCTCTTTCGCATTGATCAAACTACGTTGCCTTACCTCGTGGGAATCCTTGGTCCCAGCGTTGTTGCTTGGCGATAGCGATCCCAGCGCGAGAAGGAACGAGAGGATCAGGAAGGATCAAAGGAGTAACGCATGAACTCAATTTCTCAGAGGCAGCCGTTCCACGCGTTTGTGAGTCAAAAATCGAATCTGTTCTTTCAACTGGCAGGTTTGGTGCTTCTTCTCGGACTGGCATTTCTGCCCGCCGCAGCACAACAGACCACAGGCACGCTCGTCGGAACGGTAAATGACGCGCAGGGAGCGTTAGTCACCACGGCAACCGTGAAGGCAACCAACGTTGACACCGGGTTTTCCCGCTCGGCGCCCGCAAATGGATACGGTGAATACCGCATCGAATATCTCCCCGTGGGCACGTACACCGTCGAGGTGACGGCTCCCGGTTTTGAGCGCTTTGTGCAAAAGAATGTCGCGCTCGACGTAGGCCAGACGCTGACAGTGAACGCTTCGCTGGCCGTGGGCGCAGCATCTCAGACCATCACGATCACCGAGGCTCCCCCGGTGGTCAATACTTCGGACGCCACGTTAGGCAGAACGATTGAGCCGGCCGAAATCATCGGCCTGCCCTTGGTCAACCGCAACGCCTACGCCGAACTCTCGCTCACACCGGGCATCATGGCCAATAGCGCCGGCTCCACCTCGAGCTCCGCCGCCACCCCCAATGTCCAGGTTGGACTGCCGTCCACGGATATCCAGATCAACGGCGGCCTCGACGCCGGCAACGGAACCGTCGCATATTATCTGGATGGCGGAAACAACATTACCGGTATGCGCAACTACGGCAACCCGGCTCCCAACGTCGACGCCATCGAAGAGCTCCGCGTCGATACCAGCGCATACTCGGCCGAATATGGCCAATTCTCCGCCGCTGTCATCTCCGTCATCACAAAGTCGGGAACAAACAAGTTTCACGGCGCTTTGTTCGAGTTCAACCGCAATACCGACTTCAACGCTTATACGTGGCAGATCCCCGCACCCACCTACAAGGCCCCTTTCCACCGCAATAACTTCGGTGGCACCTTCGGCGGCCCCATCAAGCACGACAAGTCCTTCTTCTTCTTCAGTTATGCCGGTCTGCGCCAGATACAAGGCACATCCGTCACAGGCGCTGTGGTGCCCACGGCTAACGAGCGCCTGGGCGACTTTACAGGGGACGGGCTGACCTCAAGCCTCATTTACAAGCCCGGCACGCCGTCCGCGCAGCGTGTACCCACCAACACCGCCGCCCTGCTGAACGGAGCAAACTCTGGCCCCGGTTGCTCGGCCGCGGAGGTTAGTGCCGGAGTTACCACGAGTGGCTTTCCTACCGCCGGGTATTGCGTCCCGCAATCCCTTTTGGACACGACTGCTCTGAACCTCACGAATGTAAAAAACACCATCGGCGTTTCCATTCCATTGCCATCGCCCACCGGCGTGCTTCAGACAAAAACCGGCGGCCAACAATACTCCACCATTTACAACACTCCAACAGACTCAGACGAGTACCTGGCAAAGTATGACGAGTCGCTCGGCGCCAAGGACCATTTGGGAGTGACATACTTCTATATCAACACCAAGACAACTCCCAGCGGGGGCGGCAACATCAATTGGACCGGAAATCAAAACCATTCCGGTCAAACCAATGCCAATATCAGCGACGTTCACACCTTCAGCGCCAACCTGGCCAATCAAACCTGGCTTACGTTCACGCGGGCCATGGGCGGACGCACGCTGCTCCCTGTCACCGGGCCGGCCAACCAGACCCTCGCCAGTTTCGGCTCGAACTTCCTCATCCAGGGACCGCCCGCACTGCCCTATATCAACGTCGGTTCCGGCTTTAGCACCGGTAACCCCAATGCCGGTCCGGTCACGGGTTCCGACAACTACGAGTTGCGCGACATGGTCAGCATCAACAAGGGCAAGCACAACCTGGACCTCGGCGGTGAGTTCGCTCTCGACAAAACCATGTTCCTTGCCAATCTGAATAACTACGGCTCGATTACTTTCTCGACCTCCGCGGCTACCAGCACCGGTGTTGCGATGGCGGACTTTATGACCGGCCAAATCAACTCATTTGAGCAGGACTCAACGTATACCACGCATCTCAGCACCTGGCACACAGCGTTCTTTGCGCAGGATAACTACCGCATCACGCCCCGTTTCACTGCCAATCTCGGACTTCGCTGGGATATCGATTCGCTTCCCGTGGATTCCCATGACAGGACCGAGTCGTTTGTTCCTGGCCAGCAATCCACTGTAGCTACTGCAGCTCCGGTCGGCGTGCTATTCCCTGGGGACAAGGGCATCGGTCGCGGCATCGTCAACACGCCGTGGGGCCACATTTCGCCTCGTGTCGGTTTTGCTTGGGATCCGTTTGGGGATGGCAAAACCTCGGTTCGCGCAGCAGCGGGTATCTTCTATGGGTCCATCAGTGGCAATGAGTGGAACCAGCCCGGCAACAACATGCCGTTCGCTATTCGTAACACCTTCGGCAACGAAACCTCTCTCACCAACATCTACAATCTCAATTTCCCAAGCACGGCTGCGGGTGGCGGCATCTTCCCGTACACCTATACGCCGTCCAATCCGAAATTCTTCCCGAGCCTGTCGATTGAAGCTATCCCGACGAACTTCAAGGATTCGTCGGTCTACCAGTTCAACATGAGCGTGCAGCGTGAATTGCCTTACAAGATCAGCACCACGGTTGCCTATGTCGGCAACCTCGGCCGTCACCTCTCCAGCTTCATCGACGGCAACTACGCGCCATACTCAACAGTCAACTCTTCCGGCGGCGCATTAGTCGGCGCTCTCGCTACTTCATCGGCAAGCCAGGAGCAGCGCCGTCAATACGATGCCGGCATCTACGGCACCGCCGGCACGCTCGGCGGAATCACTTACCTGATCTCAGACCAGACCTCCAACTATAACTCGCTTCAAGTATCGGCCAGCAAGCAAATGTCCCGCGGTTTCACAGTCAGCGGTTTCTATGTTTGGAGCCGTGCTCTCGAAAGCGGGGAGTTTGTGGAGAATGGAGGCATGACCGGAGTGCAGAACTATGGCGTGTTCGGCAAGCCCTTCACCCCGCAAAATAACTCCATGGGCGCGATCGGCGGCGGCCTTGGGCCGGAATATCAGCTCATGGCCAACAACCGAAACAGTAATGCGGCCATCTCCGGCATGTGGAACATTAACTACTTCCACGGATCGAATAAGATCGTCAGTGATGTTGTCAACGGCTGGACCATCTCGCCCATCGTCTATTTGATGAGCGGCCTGCCGTTTAGCGTCTCATCCGGTTCCAACCTGAACTTTGACTCGTTGGGCCAGAGCCGCCCCAACTTTACAGGCGTTCCCTTCAAACTCGGCGTGCACCGCTGCCGTGTATGCGGCGCCACGGGCCAGAGCCCAACCAGCGTCACAACGCAATGGTTCAACAGCACGTATGTCGCGGCCGACAAAACCAATATGGCGGCAGCTCAGGCGGCTGGAATGTCGTTCATTCTCAACGGACCGGGCGTAACTGGCGGTATCGGCCCCGGCGGCGCGGACGGCGACCTGAGACGCGGCACCATCATCGGACCGGGCCTCAAGGATATGGATGCGGCCCTGTTGCGCGACATAAACATCGAGGGGAAAACGACCTTCCAGTTCCGCGCCGAAGTCACCAACGTCATGAACTGGGTCAACCTCGGTAGCCCGTCGACCGGAAACATCACAAACAGCTCTCAGGGCACCATCACCGGAAACGCCGGCACCCAGCGCATTATGCAATTGGGCGGCCGGTTAACCTTCTAACCTAACTCGAAACAAGTAACGAACCGGCGTGCTCCTCCGATCGCAATCCGCGCGAAGGAGCACGCCACAGAAAAATCCTGCCGAACGTCGCCAGCCTCGGAGTCTAATGTTGTTGGCTAATCCGAACTAAGCTGCTTTTTGGAGCCCATCGCAATGTCTTACTCGGCTCCCTTTACAGGGATGGCTTGCCTCCAATCCATCCCTTTTTTGTTTCTGGAAATGCCTAATTCCGCCAAGGAAGTTCGATGAAAGCCAGGCTCTGCACCATTCCTTTTGCTGTTTTGTTTATCGGTCAGATATTTTTGTACGCACAAGCAGCGTCAACCGTTTTGGTCGATGTAGATCGTCGCTCAAGCGTGAGCCTCAACGGCGACTGGCACTACATCGTCGATCCATATGCGACCGGGCTCTATACCTTTCATCATGAATTGCGCAAGGATGGATTTTATCTGAACGGCGCCGCGGAACCGGGAAGCGATAACCTGGTCGAATACGATTTTGCAAAGTCTCCTACGTTGAAGGTGCCCGGAGACTGGAATACCCAGGACGCCAGGCTCTTTTACTACGAAGGCGTCGTCTGGTACCAGCGATACTTCGATTTTCAGCCCCAGCCCCACCACAGAACATTCCTTCATATCGGCGCCGCAAACTACAAGGCCCTGATCTGGATCAACGGGCAACATGTCTGCGATCACGAAGGGGGTTTCGCCAGCTTCGACTGCGAAGCCACGCAGCAGTTGCACGCCGGAAAAAACTTCATCGTAATTGCAGTCGATGACACGCGGCAGGACGACGGAGTTCCCACGCCAACCACGGATTGGTTCAACTACGGCGGCATCACCAGCGATGCAGCCCTCGTCGACGTGCCGCAGAGCTTCATCGATGAATACGACCTTCACCTCAATCATGAACGCACGGCAGTTGTGGGATGGGTCCATGTGCAGGATGCGAGCCCTGGAGCAACCGTCACCGTCGCGATTCCCGAGGCCAATTTGTCGGTTGCCGCGCAGTTGGATTCCAGTGGAAAAGCACTTATCCGGATTCCCGCTACCGGCCTCGAGCTCTGGTCTCCCGAGCAACCCAAACTCTATCGTCTTCTGCTCTCTGCGGGAGAGGACAAACTGGAAGACGAAGTCGGATTCCGAACTGTCGAAACCGATGGACTGAATATCCTGCTCAACGGAAAGCCGATCTTTCTGCGCGGTATCTCCATTCATGCCGAGGCGCCCTTCCGCGGAGGCCGTGCCATCAACGACAAGGACGTCGAGACGCTGCTTGGATGGGTGCGCGAACTGGGCTGCAACTACGTGCGCCTCGCCCACTATCCACATGACCAGCGGATGACGCGCGCCACTGACCGCATGGGCATTCTGGTCTGGTCGGAAATTCCGGTTTACTGGGCCGAGCATTTTGAAGATCCCGCAGTGCTCAAGGAGGCGCAGCAGCAATTAAGCGAAGAAATTCGCCGCGATCGTAACAAGGCTTCGATCATTCTCTGGTCTGTCGCCAACGAGACGCCCAACACCCCGGACCGAACGCGATTCCTCAAGACCCTCGCCGGCAATGTGCGCACTCTCGATTCTTCTCGCCTGGTGACGGCGGCCTTGCTGGTTCGCACCGAAGGTCACGATAAATATATCGACGACTCGCTGGGCGAAGCTCTCGATGTGATCGGCGCCAACGAATATATCGGATGGTATGAACAGCGGCCTGAGGATGCGGATACCACGGTGTGGCACATCGCCTATAACAAGCCTCTGATCGTCAGCGAATTCGGCGCCGACGCAAAGGCAGGATTGCACGGTGCGGAAAGCGAACGCTGGACTGAAGAATACCAGGCGAATGTCTTTCGTCATCAGATCGGCATGTTGAACCGAATCCCCCAACTGCGCGGCATGAGTCCGTGGATCCTGGTGGACTTTCGTTCTCCAAGGCGACTGCTCCCCGGTATGCAGGACGGTTATAACCTCAAGGGACTTATCTCTGATCAAGGAGACAAGAAACAGGCTTTCTTCATCCTTCAGAATGCATATCAGAATAAAGAATTGTTCAAATTGAAATAGCCTCCTGGAGCGTTTTCGCTTCTGCTGTCGGCCAGCGTTGAAAGGGCACCGCTTTACAGGCTGCGAAAAAACTCCGCAAGCGGCTTTGTAACAACGGCACGGCTTCAGCCGGGCCACATAAGCCCATTAAATTCGTTGGGGCTTCAGTCCATGCTGCCCTCGCATTCACCAAAATCTTTCGCCTCAACGAGTTTTTCCGCAGCCTGTTTTGCCGTGTCGTACATCTCAAAGCTCATCGCCAGGGCGGTGCTTCGTGCCACAGAATGAAAGGCGCCTCAAGCGGCACAAACGCTCCCGGGTGCTGCGGAACGAGCCGCGGCGTGTAGTCAGCAGCCGGGCGAACCGTCAGAACAGAAGCGCTGTAAGTGAAGGTGCCAGACGCTCCGGCCACACGCTCGCCACGAACCATCGTGTGCGTGATTGGGCCCTCGTCTTTCTGCCCATCCGCGTAAAGTTCGACACGCACGGCGTCGGGATCGAGATCATCAAGAAAAACCTGAACGTGAAATAGATATTGTTCGCCCTGTTGCTCGGCGGTCGCGGGACCGAATCGCAGCACCGACCAATGTTTCGCCAGTTCGGCCTGCCATGCGACCAGGTCTGCTCCCACCGCACCTCGATTCTCCACTCGCTCAAGAAAAGCTGCCGTCGCAGGCAGATAGTGTTCTTCCGTATATTGGCGGACTGCCCGATTACTCGAAAAAGTCGGAGTTAGACGGGACATACTTTCGCGCATGCGGCTAACCCAGCCGCGTGGAATTCCATCCTCATCGCGGGCGTAGAACTCTGGGATCACTTCTCCTTCCAGCACCGCATAGAGACTTTCAGCATCAACTGCGTCCCAGGAAGGATCATCCCCATGTTCGCGCCCATCTCCGATCGCCCAGCCAACTTCCGGGGAATACGCTTCCGCCCACCAGCCGTCGAGTTCGGAAAGATTCAACCCACCGTTTACCAGCACCTTCATGCCGCTTGTGCCGCTTGCTTCCCAAGGCCGCCGCGGAGTGTTCACCCAAACGTCCACGCCCTGAACCAGATGCTCCGCCATGAGGACGTCGTAGTCGGAAAGGAAGACCACGCGGGATCGAACCTCAGGGCGGCGAACAAACTCAAACCACTGCGTAATCATCTCTTGCCCCTCGGCATCCTGGGGATGAGCCTTGCCTGCAATCACGAGCTGAACAGGGCGCTTTGCATTCGTCAGGATGCTGATAAGCCGCGCCGGATCGTGCAGCAGAAGATTTGGGCGTTTGTATGTGGCAAAGCGACGGGCAAATCCCAAAGTCAAAGTTTTTTCATCGAGTATCTGCGCGGCCTGCGTAAGGTCTTCCGGCGACGCACCTCGCGCCGCTAATTGATGCTCGTATAGTCTTCGCACGTACGCAACGAGATCCTTGCAGGTATTTGCGCGGAGTTGCCAGAGATCGGAATCGCTGGCGGCACGAATATCTTTATCTTTGTCTGCCAGTGTTCCGTACCAGTATTGTTTCCCGCAGTGAAATTCCCACAGGCGGTCTGCTTCAGCCGAGTCCCAGGTGGGCGTGTGCACCCCGTTGGTCACGTGCGTCACCGGCACCTCTGCTTCAGGCCATCTGGGAAAGAGAGGCTGGAAGAGCCGCCGGCTCACTTGACCGTGCAATTTGCTGACGCCGTTGACGGCGCCGCTGCCATGGATCGCCAAATAGGCCATATTGAAAGGTTCAGACGAGTCCCATCGATCGCGCCGCCCTAAACCCAAAAGCTCGTCGACCGAAATTGACAGTTTCTCCTCGGCGTACTTCCCGAGGTATCGTTCGATGAGGCTGGGATCGAAGCGGTCAAAGCCCGCCTCCACGGCAGTATGGGTCGTGAAAAGGTTGCCGGGACGCGTGACGGCAAGCGCAAGGTCGAATGGTTTGCGGTTATCTTCCATGTAGGAGCGCGCCCGTTCCAACACTGCGAATGCGGCGTGACCTTCATTGAGATGGCAAACCTCGGGCTCGAGTCCCAGGGCTCGCAGGAGCCGCCAGCCTCCGAGACCGAGGACTAACTCCTGCCTCAAGCGCAGCTCCGGACCGCCTCCGTACAGTTCTGTCGTAATGCCGCGGAAGGACGGAAGGTTTGCGGGATCGTTGGTATCGAGCAGATACAGCTTGACCCGTCCCACCCGTACTTGCCAGATTCTGATCCATAACTTGAAGCCAGGCAATGCGACGGCCAGGCGCAGCCATTCGCCGTTAGGCTGGCGCACCGGTCGAATCGGGAGCTGGCCGGGGTCATTGAATGGATACAAAGCTTGCTGGTGGCCCTGGGCATCAATCTCCTGCCGAAAATAGCCTTGCTGATAGAGCAATCCAATTCCGACGACCGGGACGCCCAGGTTGCTTGCGGCTTTAAGCTGATCGCCGGCAACATTGCCAAGCCCGCCGGAATAAATCGGCAGCGCTTCGCTCAGCATGAACTCCATTGAGAAATACGCAACTGTCGACAAGCCCGAGCGTGGATGCGCCTTTTGGAACCACGCTTCCGACGCCTCGGCAAGTATTTTCTCGCGGTGGAGATCGGCCAGGAGTTTTTGAAATCCCGGGTCGGAAGTAACTCTTTGCAATTTTTCCTGGGATACCGTTTGTAGCAGAACCCAAGGGTTATGCGTCAATTCCCACAGCTCCGGATCGAGTTGCCCCCAGAGCTGGTCTGCCGAGTGATTGAACGACCATCTAAGATCCAGGGCCAGGTCGGCAAGAGCTTCTGAAATGGCTGGATCGAGAGAACCGCCAAAAAGTGTTGGGCTATTCATAAACAAACTCCTCTCACGGCTTGTCGATTCCAAGCCCCGAGGCGCTGTGAGCCAGTGTTTCCGAAACAATAGTCTGGGCTTCTTGCTCGATTTTTCGTAAGTGATCCTGACCAAGAAAGCTCTCGGCGTATATCTTGTAGATCTCCTCCGTGCCAGAAGGACGTGCTGCAAACCAGCCATCCTTGGCAATTACTTTGATTCCTCCAATTGCATTGCCGTCTCCCGGAGCATTGGTCAGAATCTTTTCGATCGGCTGACCGGCAACTTCTGTAGCGTGAATGTCGGACGGAGACAGTTTTGCCAGCGCGGCTTTTTGTGCGGGCGTAGCAGGAGCGTCGATGCGCTCGTAGACGGGGTCTCCCAACTCGCGCGTCAGCTCGCGATAAATCTCACCCGGATCTTTACCAACGCGCGCTGTGATTTCTGCTGAGAGTAAACAAGGAATGATGCCGTCCTTATCCGTGGTCCAAACGCTGCCGTCGCGCCGGAGAAACGACAAGCCGGCGCTCTCTTCGCCGCCAAAACCCAGGCGGCCGCCGAGCAATCCTTCCACAAAGAACTTAAAGCCAACCGGAACTTCATAAAGCAGCCGCCCCAGGCAAGCACTCACGCGATCGATCATGCTGCTGCTCACTGCGGTCTTACCAACTGCGACATCCTTGCTCCAATTTGGCCGGTTCGCGAATAAATAATTGACGCACACGGAAAGATAATGATTTGGAGGCAGCAACCCGCTTCCTTTGGTCACGATGCCATGACGGTCGTGATCGGTATCGCTGGCAAACGCAATATCAAATTTGTCCTTCAATGCGATGAGCCTCTGCATCGCATAAGGCGACGAAGGATCCATGCGAATCTTTCCGTCCCAATCCACGCTCATGAAGCGAAATGTCGGATCGACAGATTTGTTGACGATCGTCAGATCGAGGCCATACTGCTCGGCAATCCGCGGCCAGTAATCGATGCCCGCTCCACCTAGTGGATCCACTCCGAGTTTGATCTTGGAGTCGCGCACTGCATTCATGTCGACGACACTGTTGAGGTCACTGACATAGGCGCCTAAATAGTCGTGCTTGTGCGTTGTGGGCGCATTGAGCGCTTTGGCAAACAGCGTGCGCTTCACACCGTCGAGGCTGCGCTCCAGAAAATCATTGGCTTTCGATTCAATCCACGAAGTCACGCTCGAATCCGCCGGCCCTCCATGCGGAGGGTTGTATTTAAAGCCCCCGTCATCGGGAGGATTGTGAGACGGCGTGATGACGATGCCGTCGGCGAGTCCCGACTTTCGCCCGCGGTTGTAAACCAGAATCGCGTGGGAGACGGCCGGAGTCGGAGTGTAGGGTGTGCCCTCGGAGAGCATTACATTGGTGCCATTTGCCGCAAGCACTTCCAACGCGCTCGCATATGCAGGTTCCGACAGAGCATGAGTATCGATCCCCAGATACAGCGGCCCGTCAATCTTCTGGAGTTTGCGGTAATCGCAAATCGCCTGAGCGATAGCCAGGATGTGCCACTCGTTGAACGCCGCGTCAAACGCAGATCCGCGGTGGCCGGACGTGCCGAAGACAACCCGTTGCCGAGGATCGCTCGGATCGGGCCGTAACTCGTAATAGGCTGTAATGAGCTTCGGAACGTTGACAAGAATGGATGGATCAGCCGGTTTCCCGGCAGCAGGGCTAATCGTCACGCGGTACCTCGCAGCTATCCGTCAACAGAATTGCACTTGCAGTAGATCGAAGATGGCGGCTGTGCTATTTCTTTCGTTCAATCGCGGCATCTTTCGTATTATCGCGCTTGTTCCACCCGTGGAAACGCGAACGATCCCCTGCATTCCACGCCTCGCGGAGTCCGGGCGCGCTCAGGTCCCAGTCTGGGCGGATTTCGCTCGTCACGCTGCGCAGATCGCGCCAAAGATCGGCGATCGACGGACGCCCCCAGAACCAGTAGCCGTTATAGATGCTGTAGATCACGAGGCCCGGCTTGAGCACCAGCGTATACGGGACCATCGGATTGTGCTCGGGATCGGTGTACTCCGCGATGTCGAGATCTTTTTGAACCGTTCGGTCGGGGTCCGAAAGGAAGGGCCATTGCGCCCCGACTGACGCGCGGAATTCCTGTAGAGTATGGTGATCGTCGGTGGCAATCGTAACGATCTGCGTGTACGCCACCGCGATCTTCGGATAAAACGCTGCAAGTTCCAAGTGTTGCTGGTGCTCCTTGGGGCAGTAGTGGCCGCGCGCGAGCGTGAGGATGAGCGGGTCATCACCCTGTAGCTTGCTGAGCTTGCGTAATTCGCCCGTGTGATCGGGCAGTTCGTAGTCGGGAAAAATGCCACCGGGCACGATATCGGAACGCATGATAAGTCTCCTCCTATTTCTGTCGAAGTGCCAGCGTCTAACTAGAGTCTTTCTATCTCGGAGCAGCGGGCGCCTGAAACCAACCGTAAGCCGTGCTACAGCATACTCCTGTGATGCTGCTGCCTGGACAAAAGACTTATGAAATTCCGATTCCCGCAGCACCGGCTGCGAAGGCGTCAGACATTATCTTTATTCAGTTGATTCTTCACCCCACTTCTGGCTTAATAGCAAATATTGCGAACGTGGGCAGAGGCCTTCGAGCTCACGACGGGCGATCGGGCGGCCGAAGCTCAGGCAGTGGCAGAAAAGGGTGGCATCGGGAAGATCTTGCTGATACCTTGAGCTATTTGCTGGACATGCAACGCCAAAAGGAAAAATCGCAATGAAGAAAAATCTGCGCGGAATCAATCCCGCTTCAAAGCCGAGTGGCAATGGATGTGTGGAATGCCTGGCGTCGCCGAACGGCTGGTGGTTTCACCTCCGCCGGTGCGCGGAGTGCGGACACATCGGTTGCTGTGACAGTTCCCCGAGCCAGCATGCATCCAGGCATGCGGCAGCGACCGGGCATCCCATCATTGCCAGTTTCGAGCCCGGTGAGGACTGGTTCTACGACTACGAGAAGCAGGCGGCGATCGAAGGTGTGAAGTTGCTTCCGCCGCACGCGCATCCCGTTAGTCAGCCCGTACCTGGACCCTCCGGAAGGGTGCCCGCCGATTGGGAATCGCTGCTGCGCTAG
>Ga0302320_10003805_pt1 | contig 34682 bp, 30 predicted proteins | sample Bog_T0_3_FD_202130 | JGI IMG/M metagenome (GOLD analysis project Ga0302320, IMG submission 202130) | Peat permafrost microbial communities from Stordalen Mire near Abisko, Sweden - Bog_T0_3 | ecosystem: Environmental > Terrestrial > Soil > Wetlands > Peat | place: Sweden: Abisko, Stordalen Mire...
CGGCGGCGATTTTACCGCGCGCTGTATCCACGCCCCTCGACACAGGCGCTCATCGCGCGCTGATAATCCGACGCGTTCTGCGCCACCTGCCCCGCCTGCTGGGCGGCCCATTGCTGGCACTCCGCCTTATCGGTCGCCTGCTGCTCAGGGCTCTGGCCATTCTTCGGATACATGAAAACCTGCCCGGCCACGGCACCGCCGGCTCCCGGCGGTGGGGCCGGCGCGGCGCTCGGTGCCGCAGCGGGCGGCGCACCCGATGCATCGGCCGGCGCGCTGGTATCCGCCGCCGGCGGCGGATCGGTGGCCACGTAACCGTCGTACGAGGGGTTGTACGTGTAATACACGTCATTGGCGTAGTAGTACGGCACGCCGTCCCACCAGTACGTCGCGTAGGCCAAAGGCAGAATCGGCAGGAACCAGGAAAAACCCCCGCCGTAGTAGGCGCGTGGCCAGAAACCACCGTGCCAGTAGCCGCCGCGCCAGTAAGCACCGGTGGAATAGCCGTGCCCGTAGTAGGCGGCGCCGGCATGGCTGTATCCGCCATGGTAGCCGGCGATGGTCGACCCATGAAAACCCGCCGGGTAGCCGTGCGAGGCCGCAGGATAGCTGCCCGCGTAGTGGCCGGCAGAGGCATAGTGAGCGCCGCCGCTGTAATGCGCGGCACCGCCGAAATGAGCACCCCCGCCGACGGCTGCGTGAGCGCCGCCGCCGACATGGCCGCCGCCGCCGTGTCCGCCGCCATGCGACTCCGCCATTGCCGGCCCGGCGCCCAGAAGGATCGTTCCCAGCGCCGCCGCGAGAATCGAGTGTTTGAACTTCATGCTCATAGCCTTCACCTTTCCGTTAACGCTCGCACCTTAAAGAATGAGACCTATCGTAGATAACGCGGTTCAAGCTGTTCGGTGCACATGGGCAAGCTTTAATTCCGCAATGCCGCATTGAACATAATGTAGGCCGTCCGTCCGGGTGCGGGTTCGAAAAATCGTGAATTCGTCTCATTCACGATCACCGAGCCAACATAGGCCCGGTTGGCGACGTTATCAAGGCGGGCGAACTCGCTGAAGCGCCAATGTCTCGTTTCCTGCGCAAAGCCGGCGCGCCAATTGGTCACCCAATAGCCGGCGGCCGCATCGGAATTGCGGTCATCGGCGTAGATGCGCGCTCGCCCGAGCGCTTCGAGCGTGCTGGTAAAGCCCAAGGGTGCGTAACTCCAGGTAATTCCGGCGTATAGAGAGTTCTTAGGCACGGCCGGCAAATAGCTGCCGGCGGCCACTGTCTGGTAGTTGGCGGGAAGCGGCCCAGGCGCCAGCGGATTGCAGGGCGCCGCGACACAGGTCGCGTACGCTGCGCCGACCACGGCACGGATATAGGTGTAGGCGAGGCGTGCGCTGAACCCGCCGCGCCAATCCCCGTCGACGGCGAACTCCATGCCGCGGCGGTTGGTCTCGCCGATGTTTTGCGACACTGTCCTGCCGCCGGAATTTTGCAGGACGGCGAGTTCATCTTCGGTCCTCACGTAGAAGGCAGCGAGGTCGGCACGCACGTGCTCGCTCGCGGCCTTGATGCCCGCTTCGAAGTTATTGCTGCGCGCGGGCTTTAAGGTGAGGTTGAGTCCCGGCAGACTGCCGTCGACCGAGCGATATGCGAGATCGTTCAAGGTCGGAGTCTCGAAGCCCTTGCCGTATGAGCCGTAAACGTTGAGCAGCGAATTCGCACGGAAGGTGACGCCGGCGACTGGGTTCACGGCGGAGTAGCGCACACTGCTGTCGGCGTCGTCGAGCACGGGCAGGTGACCGTGAGAACTCACGTCGACGATGTTGTTGCGCAGGCCGGCGATCAAGCGCCATCGCTCGCCCGGATCCCACTGCGCCTGCAGGTATTCGTCGGCGTCGTACACGTAATTCGATTCGTCTCGACGCAGCGCCCCTTCGACGCCCAACTGCTCGCCGCGGTAATTGAGATAGCCTTTGCGGGCTTCGGCCAAGTCGTCGTAGTTGATGCCCGCGACGACCTGCAGCGGTGAGCCCAACAACGGCCGCGTATCTGTCACGTGTGCATCGAAACCCCAATACGCCCTGTCCAAATCGATGACGCCGCCGGGATACAGCGGCGCCTTCTGCTGCGTGATTTGCGGGATGGCTTGAAATTGCGTCGTGGCGCGATGCCCGGTATACAGCGTCGCCGACAAGTCGTCGTTGGCGCTCAATTTAGTGTCGTATAGGGTTCCCAACTGTTCCTGATCGAGTGACTTGCGTGTGTTGTACTGAAGTGCGCCCACCCCGGCCGCCGTTGGAGCCGCAGCGAGCTGCCCGCGCGTGAGCCCCAGAGGATCCTGCACGCTCGGCGTCTCGACTACATTGGCCACCACCGTAAGCTGCCCGGTCTCGCTGGTTGCGAAGCGCATTTTGGCATTGAAGTTGTCGCGTTCTGCGTTACTGTGCACCCGATAGCCGTCGGTCTGAAAATGTGCGGCGTCGATCACGTAGTTGACCACGCCGTCGTCGCCCTCGGTCTTCAGCAAGTAGCGCTGGGTGTTGAACGTGCCGTAGTCCGCCGTGCCTTCGATGAGATGCCCCGGCTTCGCATCTTCAGTGAACACCGCGATCACACCGCCGGACGAATTGCCGTACAGCGCCGAGAACGGACCGCGCAACACCTCGATGTGATCCGCCGAGCCTAAATCGAATTGCGAGAACTGTCCTTGGCCATCCGGCATCGTGCCCGGAATGCCGTCGGAATAGAGCCGAATTCCCCGCACGCCGAAACTCGAGCGAGCGCCGAATCCCCGCACCGAGATCTGCAGGTCTTGCGCATAATTTTGCCGGCTCTGCACCGATACGCCGGGCACGGCCAGGAGCGACTCCGACAGGTTGACCTGAAGCTGACCTAAGGCGATCGCCGAGCGCTCGATGCGATCGACCGACACCGGCAGATCGAAGCTTGACTCCGGCACGCGCGTGGCCGTGACGACGATGGTCGCAAGTTCGGCCGCGTTCTCGGCCGCAGTCCCATAGCCCGCGGCCGTGCCCAACACCACTGCACACAGCGGTATCGCAAATCGTGAGCGCATAATCCCCTCGCTTTCCATAATCAGTAGAAAGCGTAACGCGAGGCGCTCGCACGCGTCGCTAGAGAATTTCATTAAAGTACGCGCGCGCAAGGTCGATACGGTCGAGGTGACGACAGGAACTCGATCGTGAGGAGTGCTGCGTGCAACGGCTTGTTGGGCGTCGCCGCCCTGTTGCCGTTGATGGCGGCGGCTGACTCGCGACTGCAAAGTACCGCGCCCGGCGCCGCGGCGAGCGCCACCGCGCATGTCGACTTCAAAATCGTGATTCCCGAGGTACTTTTCCTGCGCTCGATGAGTACGCAGCAAGTGTCCATCATGAGCAACAGCCGCAATGTGACCTTGAGTGCGGCGGCGCCCGACAACGGTGCACACCCGGCCAGCCACGTCATTCTGCGAGCCACCGCGGGCAAAGTGATCGCGCAAGATGCGGATTGCGCCTTGCCGAATTCCCACCCGGTCGTCTGTACCGCGTCGATGCCGTAAGACGCTAACGCGTCACACTTTCCTCGCTTTGCAAAGGCCGCGCCGACCGGCATCGCGCGCGTGCAAGCGCATGATTTTGCGAACTGGCCCACAAAAACCCCGCTGTATCGGCCGCCGCGCGTGGATCTTGAGGACGCACGAAGCGAACTGCGAACTGGTTCAACGTGCCATTAAGGTAAATCCCTAGTATTGGCCCCGCGCATCAGTCGCATGCATTTCTCACAGCACAGGAAGCAGACATGAAAGTATCGATCGTCATAAAGAGTTTGTTGGGTGCGGGAGCTCTAACGCTTCCGCTCCTGGCATTCTCCGAATCTAATGTTCAGACGGGAGCCGCGACCGCTTCACCCGGCGCGACTGCCCACCTGGATTTTTCCATTGTGATTCCGAAAGTCTTGTACTTGCGCGTCGGCACCGGCTCCGCCTATACGACCGGCAACCTGACCTCCGTCAACACCATTGATTTGATCACCTTCACGCCCGCTGCGGGCACGGTCGGCAACGGCACGGCCGTCGCTGGTACCGGCGGCGATCTCACGGGCGGCGTCGAAACCGCCGCCGTCGTCAGCAACAGCGGCAACGTCACGTTGAACGCGACCGCGAGCGGCGCGCTGACCGACACTACCACCGATACCATTCCGTTCACGCAGATCACCACGGCGGCGACGACATTGACGTCGACCACCGCGCTGCCAGCGCCGGCGCTGTCGAACGGCACCAGTTCGAACGTGGTTCTCACTGCGCCGACGTCGAAGCTGATCGTCCAAGACGCGAAGTGGACCTACAGCTACGCCAACGCCGCCAACGTGCCGGCCGGTACCTACGGTGGCGTCAACACCGGCAACAGCCGCGTGGTTTACACGGCGACGATGCCGTAATTCCCATCAGCACACGGCATTTCCATGCACGGCAACTCCACCTCGCCGGCACGCCATGTGCGATTCAAGAGACCGGAGCTGCGCCGAAGCGTCGGCGCAGCTCTCCTCTGCGTCATGTCGGGCGCCGCCTGCGCGTATACGGCCACTCTGAGCGCGGCCTCGCCCATGACCGTGTTCCTGCAAGTGGGCGTCGGTACATTTACTAATCCGCCGTACATCGACGGCGGTCAGCCGGCGAACAACACCACCATCAACACCGTCTCGGCAAGCATCGCGGCGGGCGTGGCGGGCACGGGCACGGCGCAGACCATGACGACCAACAGCACGCAGGCCACGAGCTATTGGGACAACTACTCTTACTGCAACGTCCCGGGCCAGATTTACATCGGCGGTTTTTATCGCACCACCGGCGGATCGACAACGGCAGCGTTGGTCACCGCCACGGTGCCGGCCGCGTTGACCGACACCACCGGCGATACCATTCCGTTTTCAAAAATCACGTGGACCTCGAGCGGCAACGGCGACAGCGGTGCCGAACCTTTTCCAGCGGGCACGTTCGTCAACGGCGGCGTGCAGAACGTGGGCTCGATGGCGAGCAATACATGGGACGAGAGTTGCTGGACGTTTTCGTATTTGAATAACACGCTGCCGCCGGCCGGCACCTTTACCGGTGTCGTCAAATACACTTTGAGTGCGCCGTGATTGCCGTCAGCCGCGCGGCATGGTCGACTTTTTTTTTGGCCTGCGCATTGAGCATAATCTGGGCACCGGCGGCCGTTGCCAAGACCATTCAAATCGATGACACGGGCACACAGTCGCTCGAACCATCGGTGAGCTTGCACTGGAAGAGTCTCGCGCCGTCGCGCTCCGGCGCCGACAACACGATGCTCGGCACCTCGACGCTGCGCGTGCGGCTCAATGTGATGCCGTGGCTGCATCGCTCGCTGCGAATCTACTTGAACTTGCCTGCCCAGCAGCCGGGACCCATTTCGATCACCTGGTTGACTCAAGGGCGATTCATCGCCGGGCAATTGCGCTCCGGCAATCGCGTACTGGTGTACGCCGGGCCGATCACCACCCCTTTCTTGGAAGACACGCTCAACGTGCAGTACAGCGTGGACGGCTCGTTGGTACGGCGCACTTTCCCGGTGACTTTTCATTTTGAGACGGATGAGGACTGATCATGCGCAGACTGGTAATTTCTCTGTTGTTGCTGGCATCGGCTGCCGTGCGTGCTCAAGGTTTTGCCGCTCTGGTCTCGCCGCCGCGTTTCGAACTCGCATCGCAATCCGGGAAAACCGTGCGCAGCGTGATCGAAGTGAGCAATCGATCGACGGCGCCGGCCCACTACTTGGTGCACACCGCGGACTGGACCTTCTCGCCGGACTTCAGCGTAAATTTTAAAGACGCGCTGCAACCGGATAGTTGCCGACCCTGGGTCGCGATCGAGCGCCCGGACATCGTGGTGCCGGGCGGCGGAACGATGCGTTATCGCTTCGAGGTGAACGTGCCGGCGGATGCGCCCGCCGGTGAATGTCGATTCGCGATCATGATCGAAGGTGCCGAGCCGTCCATCGCCCGTACCCAGGGCTTGGACATGCCGGTCACCGGCCGCATTGGCGTCATCGTCTACCTCACGGTGGGCGACGGCATGCCGGATCTCGAACTGCTGGGACCTAAGGTTGCGTCTCTCAACGGTCAGCGGATCCCGATTCTGCGCGTGCATAACGCGGGCACTGCGCATGGCCGTGTGACGGGCTTTCTCACCGGCACGGACGCAAAGGGCGTCAACTACGATTTCACGCCATCGGATTTTCCGATCCTGCCGCACGAAGAGCGCGAAGTGTTCTTGACACCGTCGACGCCCAAGGACGATCACCCGACCCTCACTTTTCCGGTGACGGTGAAGGGCACGCTCGAGTGGGGCAAGCACAGAACTGAGTTGAATCAGCGTTTCGAATGAAGCGACGCGCCGCCCTCGCCGTCCAGCTCGCATTCGGCCTCAGCGGGTTGGCGGGACTCGCTTGCTCGGGAACGGCCGCTGCGCAAACGGCGCCGGCGGTCCCCGACGCGCCCGATTATCAAGATCGATACATCGGCGGCGGTTCGCTCAAACCCGATATTTCGACGGCAGACAACGCGACCAGCGACACCACGGGCCTCGCGCGTTCTCTGCAGGTGGACGCGGTCGGGAGCGTCTTGAGTTCCCGCGGCGGCGGTTCTTCCGACAACGTCACCGAGGACGGCGTGGTGCTCAAGTCGCAGTGGGAAACGGCCGCGTACGGCGCCTGGTCGCTGGATGCGTCGCTGCGAGCCAGCGCATCCGATCAAGGACCCGCTGAACAAGGCCAAGGCGGCGTGATCACGCTGCGCCAACGCGCAATGCCTTTCGACGGCGATTGGCAGGCGGACAATGGCTTGGGCGATTTGAATTCGCCGGATATTAATTTGGCGCGGGTTCAGCAGCGCTTTTATCTGCCCACCGCGCCGATGCAAGGCCTCACCACCGAGTGGCGCGGACCCTCGGACCTGCAGATTGTCGCAGGCGGCGGGGTACCCGGGCTGTACGACGGAATCGTGGTGCCGAATTTCAAAACCCTGGATGGCTCGACCGCCACCGCCGGCGCAGAGTGGTCGCCCGCTCAGCATTGGACCGTGGGCGGCCAGCTGATCGAGGCTCACGATGTCAACCTCGCCATCGGTCCGGTGATCGACGGACCCGCATTGATGTCATCGACCACGGGACTCATGACCGCCGCTTTCGCCAATCAAAACGAGCATCTGCAATTCAACGTGCTCGACGGTGACGTGAATGGCAAGGGCAACGGCATCGGCACTTGGGTCGACGGCTCCATCGCCGACGGTCATTTTTTGCAAAACGCAGGCGTGTTTCGCATCGATCCGAACCTCACCTGGGGCAACCAGCTGATCTCGAACGACATGCAGGGCGGTTACTACCGGCTCAATTATCAGAGCCGCCAATGGTTGGCGGACGTCGGCGTCGACGAGGTGCGCTCTGTCTCCGGCTTGGGCGGCAACACGACATTCCTCACCGGCGATTCGCGCTACCAGGTGACGCGCGACTGGGGCGTCGGCGGCGTCGCCAATGCCAGCCGCAGCGACGGCGGCACCAGCTGGTCGCTCGAAGGCTACGTGGACCACGTCAACGGATTGGGCAACGGCCGCGCACAGGTGGATTACGCCGACACCACCGAGGGCCGCGATGCCACGTTCACGCTGAATGAAAACTGGACCACGCCGGTGGGTACGCGGTTCAGCACCGGCGCGTCCGTGGAGCGCATCACGGGCGCGGTCTACAACGGACTCGCGCAGAACAGCACCATCGTCAGCCTCGCCGCGTATGGCGGCGGACAATTCACCGCCGCCCTGGGATTGGAGGGCAATGTGCGCTGGGCGGCCGCCGTCCAAGGCCAGGCGGCGCCCGGCGTGTCGGCCAATATCTCTTTGACCTGGCAGCTCGGCCCAGCCTGGGAAATTCTCGCGACCTACTACGACAGCCGCATCGGATCATGGACACCGCTGGTGGTGGAGTCGCCGCTGACCCCGCCCGTGGCGGCGCCGGTTCCCGCCGCACAGGAACGCGGAGTTTTTCTGACCTTGCGCTATCGTCGAGCGTCAGGTTCGCATTTCGCGCCGCTCGGCGGCGGACCCGGAGCCGGCTCCGGTGAAATCTCCGGACTCGTGTTTCTCGACAGCAACAACAACGGGCAATCCGACGCCGGCGAAATCGGGGCGCCGAACGTCACGGTGTTATTGGACGGCCGATTCTCGATGCAGACGGACGCCAACGGCCGTTTCGTATTCCCCGTGGTCGCCACCGGCCACCACATCATTACCGTCGTTGCGGACAATCTGCCGCTGCCATGGGTTCTGCTCAATGGCGGCCGCAAGGAAGTCGAGGTCTCGACCCGCAATCGCACCGAAGTCAGCATCGCCGCGCAACGCCCACGCTAAGGATGCCGGTTCGGCGGCAATCCGACCCTACTGGGTCTTGAACTGGTCGGCCTGGAACACCACGCGGCCGCCGACCACGGTTTGCAGCACCTTGATGTCGGCGATCTCATCTGCCGGGATCTTGAAGAAATTGCGGTCGAGCACGATCAAGTCGGCCAGCTTGCCTACCTCGAGAGAACCCGTCGCCTGATCTTGATGCAGTTCGTAGGATGAATTCATGGTGATCGCCCGCAGCACCTGGGCGCGCGTCAGCCCCGGATCTTCACTCAAGCGTCCGGCATACTTGTGGTCAGGTTGCGGCGCGTTGAGGCGCGTAACGCCAACCTTGAGCGCGAACCACTCGTTGAGCGGATCCACCGGCCAATCACTGCCGAAGGCGATGCGCGCGCCGGCAGCGGCCAGAAATCCTGCCGGTTCCATATATTTGAAGCGCGCCGGCCCCAGATAGTCGCGCGCGCCCTCCATGGTGTCGGGAGCTTGTTTTTCCCATTGAAACGACAGTACCGGAATCGCGTCGAGTTCTTTATAGCGCCCGAAATCGGCCGGATCGACAATCTCATTGTGGGCGATCGCGGCGCGGATATCGCGGTCCGGAAATCTCTTGCGCAACGCCGCGACGCCGTCCAAACCTTCATGCACGGCGCGATCACCGTCGGCGTGCATATGCGGTTCGAATCCTGCGCCTGCCACCTGGATCAGCAAGGCGGCGAGAATCGGCGCCGGAAAGTACACGTCCGGCCCGCGGCTGGACGAGGGCGCCCAGTGTGCATTGGCCGGCGCCCCTTGCTGGCTCCAGTAAGGCGTCAACATGGCACCCGTCAGCGCGGGCGCGCTGATCACACCGTCGAGGAACAATTTCACGTTGCGCACGGTGAGTTTGGGCGTGCGACCGACCTCGCCCTGGTCGTAGCGTCGCCCCAACTCCTGAACCATCGCCACGGCCCGTTCAGGATCGCGTCCTTGGGGCGGCGTGATCAGCACCGCGAAATGGGCGCGCGCCGTGAGCTTGCCCTGATGCTCCATATCGGCAAACGCCTCGAGTGCCGGTGCCTCAGCCATGGCATCCAAAAATGTGGTCACACCTTGTTTGCGAAACGCCGCGAGCGCCGCGCTTGCGGCCGCGTCGTTCTCGGCGCGCGTCGGCGCCGGGATGTGCTCAACCACGGCATCTTGCGCGGCGTCCTCGAGAATTCCCGTCGGGTTGCCGGAGCCATCGCGCGCCAATTTTCCGCCCATCGGATCTACAGTCTTCGCGCTGACGCCGGCCACTTGCAAGCCGCGCGAATTGACCAGCGAGGTATGTCCGAATGAGGATGCGACGATGATTGGACGCTTGGTTTTTAGCGCGTCCAATACGCCTCGCTGCGTGACGGTTCCCGCCGGCAACATGCCCTCTTGAAACCAGTTCACCACTTCGAGCCAGGCGTCGGGCTCTTGCGCCCGCGTTTGCTCGAGGCAGGCCTGAATCCTCGCCTGCATTTCTGCGACCGTGATCTGTTCGTAATTCAAGGAACACTTCAAAAGCTTGCCGCCGCCTTCCAACGGATGCGAATGGCCATCGACTAATCCGGGCATCAGCATACGTCCCTGCAAATCGATCACCGCGGTCTTCGGGCCCGCCAAGGCGCCGGCGCCTTCGTCCGTTCCCACATAGACGATCCGGCCCGCGCGAATGGCCAGCGCCGACTGGACGCTGTCGTGTGCATCGACGGTATACACGTAGCCGTGCCGATAGACGGTATCTGCGGCGGCCTCTGCCGGAGTGGCGGCGGACACGCCTCGGGCCGCCAAGACTGCGCCAATCATCAGCGCCGCCGCGCGCATCTTCTTAGATCGCATCGAGTGCTGCCGCCAAGTCGGCTATCAAGTCGTCGGCGTCCTCGATCCCGACCGAAATTCGGATCAGCGCGTCGGTCACACCGATGCGATCCCGAGTTTGTTTGAGCACGCCGGAATGCGTCGTACTCGCCGGGTGCGACATCAGGGTTTCGGTTCCGCCGAGACTTACCGCGAGCTTGATCACCTGCAAGGCGTCGAGCATGCGGAACGCCTCCGCCTCGCCGCCCTTGACCGCAAACCCGAAGGTCGAACCCGCGCTTTGACACTGGCGTCGGAACACGGCGTAGCGCGGGTCGTCGGTGGCTAGGAATCCCAGGTAATTCACGCTGGCGATTTTCGGATGATCGCGCAGAAACTTCGCGACCAACGCGGCGTTCTGCGCCGATTTGTGCATTCGCAGCGACAATGTCTCCATGGAACGCATGATCATCCATGCCGTGTTCGGATCGAGCTGGGTGCCGAGTGCGCCGCGCAGTTTCTTTACCGGGCCGACGGCTTCGCGCGACCCGACGACACCGCCTGCGACCAGATCCGAATGCCCACCCACATACTTGGTCAGCGAGTACATCACGAGGTCCGCGCCGATCCCCAAGGGGCGTTGAAAAACCGGCCCAAGGAACGTGTTGTCGACCGCGACCGGCGGCCGGCCGCCCTTCTGCCGCGCGCCGAGCTGCGCTGATACTTCTTGCATCAACTTAAGATCGACCAAGCTGTTGGTCGGATTTGCCGGAGTCTCGACCATGATCAAACACACTCGGCCGCCTGTTTCGGCGGCGCGCGCCGCGGCCTTTGCGGCGGCGTCGGTGACCGCATCTTTGTCATGACCCAAGGTAAAGCTGACGGCATTCACGCCGAACGCCGGCAATGTCTTCTCGATGAGGGTTTCGGTTCCGCCATACAGCGGCTGGCTCATCAGGATGACATCGCCCGGCCGCACATGCGCCCACAAGACCGTGGAGATGGCCGACATACCGCTGGAGAACACCGCGGCGGCCTCGCCTTCTTCCCACAGCGCGAGGCGATCCTCGAGCACTTCGAGATTCGGGTTGTTGAACCGCGAATACACCAGACCCGATGTCTGGCCGGCTGCGGGTTCACGCCGCCCCGAGGTGTAGTCGAAAAAATCCTTGCCGTCCTGTGCCGTTTTGAACACAAACGTCGAGGTCAGGAAAATCGGCGGCTTCAGCGAGCCTTCCGAGAGGCTCGGATCGTAGCCAAATCCCATCATTTGGGTTTCCGGCTTGAGCACGTGCTTGCCGATTTTACGTTTATGATACGAGTCGTAACTCACGCTGCACCCCATCGAGACAAAATCGTTATGCGCAATATAACACCGTGCTGCTGGTAATCATCGCTGCCGCTGCGTTCTTGAGCACTCTGGCAGGCGGCCTGTTGGCGCTCAAACTGCACGACAAATTGCACTTGATACTGGGATTCAGCGCCGGCGCGGTCATCGGCGTCGCATTTTTCGACCTGCTGCCGGAGGCGATCGCCGTCGGCGAGAAATTTCATGCGCCTGCGACTCTGCTTTCCTGCAGCGCGCTCGGCTTTCTGTGCTATCTCGTGCTCGATCGAATCCTGCTGTTTCACGGCGATGCCGCGCGGCGCGGCGGATTCACCGCCGCGGTCCTCTGTATCCACAGCCTGCTCGACGGCATCGCCATCGGCTTCGCGTTCCAGACCTCGCGTGCCGTCGGCATTGTGGTCGCAATCGCGGTGCTGACGCACGACTTTTCGGACGGCATCAACACCACCAACATCATTTTGAAAAATCACGGCGGGCGCTCGCAAGCGATGCGCTGGCTGGCGGTGGATGCGCTCGCGCCCGTGATCGGGATTCTTTTGACCTGTTTGATCACGCTTCCGGCCGCCGGCTTCGGCACCGCGCTCGCGCTATTTGCCGGATTTTTCCTGTACATCGGCGCCAGCGACTTGATCCCCGAGAGCTACCACGCGCACCCGAAGTTTCTGACCACCGCCATGACCTTGGTCGGCGCGATGGTCTTGTATCTGGCGATCGCCCTACTCAGGCAATAATTGCGGCGTGCGCGGCCGACTGGTGGCGGCGCTGCCGGCCGATGCAGCCATGATGCCGGCAATCGCTGCCCACTGAATCCAATTTAGATGTTCGTTGAGGAACACCAGACCCGACAAGGCACCGAGCGCCGGATCCAAGCTCATGAGAACGCCGACGGTGCGGGTCGGCAATTTTGGCATCGCCAGCATTTCGAGCGAATAGGGGATGGCGCTCGATAGCAGCGCGACCGCGAGCGCCAACGGCAGCACTGCCCACGACACCAACAACGCGCCCTCCTGCACCACACCGACAGGCACGACCACCAAGGCGCCCACCAACATCCCGAGTGCGGTGATCTGGCCGCCGTGGGCCGCCCCCGCCTTACGGCCGAAATAGATGTAGGCCGCCCAGAATGCCCCCGCCGCCAAGGCGTACGCCACACCGGTGCTATCGAGTGATTGCGAGCCGAGTCCCTGTGGCAGCAGAGCGAGCAAGCCGAACAACGCCATGGCGATCCACAAAAAATCGATTGCGCGGCGCGATGCAGCCATTGCCAGAGCCAAGGGTCCCGCGAACTCCAGAGCGACCGCGATACCGAGAGGGATCAGGCGCAGCGACAAATAGAAGCAGAAGTTCATGCAGCCGAGCGCGAGTCCATAAAGGATGATCACCCGCATCTCGCCGAGTCGAAGACGCAGCCGCCAGGGACGCCAGACAGCCCACAGGATGATCGATGCCAACGCCATGCGCAGCGCGGTCGTGCCTGCGGCACCGACCAAGGGGAACAAGCGCTTGGCGAACACGGCGCCCAATTGAAAGCAAAACATCGCCCCGATCAGTACCGCGATCGGCACTGCGCTCGTGTTGCTCTTCTGGATCAAGCGTCGGGACTGTCGGCCGGCGTCTTGTCGAGAAGATGCAGATGTTTCATCACCCGACTCAAGTTCTTGCGAATCTCATTTAGGTGGCTGATGTTGACCGCGGTCCGCATCGCCTCCTTCAGGGGCTGCAGGGGATAGCCGCCATACGCGCCGGCCTCAGGAACATCGCACGTGACCGACGATCGGCCGGCCAAACTCACGTTATCGCCGAGCGTGATATGTGCGGTCACCACGGAGTTGCCGCCGGTGACGAATTGCCGGCCGATTTTGGTGGATCCGCCCATCATGAAACCGGCGGTGAAAAAGCCGTTCTCGCCGAGATCGCAGTTATGCGCAATGTGGCAGATGTTGTCGAGTTTGGTGCCGGAGCGAATGTAGGTCGACGTGAGCGTCGCCCGATCCACCGCGCAATTGCTGCCGATCTCCACGCCGTCACCGATAATGACGTTGCCCAAGTGTGCGATCTTTCGCGGCCTGCCATCCGGATCGACGGCATAGCCGAAGCCATCGCTGCCGATGCTGGTATGCGGGTGGATCTCGCAGTCCTCGCCCACTTCGCAGAAGGCACCGATAAACACATGCGGGTGCAGCACGGTTCGCGCGCCGATTCGCGTGTCGTTTTCAATCACCGCATGGGCACCGATCATGCAGTCGTCGCCGATGCGGGCCTGCGCTCCGATCACGCAATAGGGGCCCAAAAAACTGCGTTCGCCGATCACCGCATCGGGATGTACCACGGCGGTCGGGTGGCGTTCGCCCCACTGCGTGAACCGATAGCACTTGCGGTCGAAATATTTCAACAGGATGGCCATCCCCATCGGGATGCTTTGCACTGAAAAGCAGCAGCTTTCGGCGTCCATCAGGGAGTCGACGCTGTCGGTCATTTTCGCGGTGACGATGAGTATCGCCGGCTTGCGGCGCCGCGCTTCCGCCAGCTGCTCGGAGTCGCTCACGTACACTAGGCTGCACAACAGCGCCTGCTCCGGGATATGGCACTGGCTCGCACCGATCTTCAGGTCACCATGCAAAAATGTGAAAATGTCGGAATGCCGATTTTTGATGGTCTGAGCCATGAGCATAACGCTGTCCTCAACCGGTCCATGGGCAAAAGCCCGCCGAGTATGAGCGTAATCTGAGCCTTTCGCGAACCAACATGCGTGATCCCATCGGCGATTTTCTTGCACTGCACCCTATGCTGGTGCTGGACGGGGCACTGGCAACTGAATTGGAGAGCCGCGGCGCCGACCTCGGCCACCCACTTTGGTCCGCAAAGTGCTTGCTCGACTGTCCGCAGCTGATCAAAGAGGTGCACCTCGACTACTTTCGCGCCGGTGCCGATGTCGCGACCACCGCGACCTACCAGGCAAGCTTCGAGGGCTTCGAGCGCCTCGGCATCGGCCGGGACGGCGCCCGCCGGCTGATGCTCGAAGCAATCGCATTGGCGATTGCCGCCCGCGATGAATTTTGGGCCGATGCAAGCCATCACAGCGATCGCTCGCGGCCGCTCATCGCCGCTTCGGTCGGTCCCTACGGTGCAATGCTGGCGGATGGTTCCGAATATCGGGGCCATTACGGCCTCGACCAGCGGGCGCTCGCGGATTTTCATCGGCCACGACTCCAAGCGCTGGCCGCTGCGGGCGCCGATTTCCTGGCTTTCGAAACCATTCCCTGTTTGCGCGAGGCGCAGGCGTTGGCGAGCTTGCTGCGCGAGTTTTCAGGCGTCTGCGCGACGTTGAGTTTTTCCTGCCAGGATGGCCTGCGCAATTGCCAGGGCGAGAATATCGGCGAATGCGTGGCAGCGCTCGAGGACTGCGAGCAGATCATCGCGGTCGGCGTCAATTGCACGCCGCCGCAATACGTCGCATCGCTGCTGCGGCGCATGCGTGCCGCCACCATCAAGCCGTTGATGGCCTATCCAAACTCGGGCGAACAGTATCTGCCCGGCGCCAAGCAATGGGGCGGCGGCCGCGCCGCAGCGCCGTTCGGCGAACAGGCTCGCATTTGGTGGGGCGAAGGCGCACGATTAATCGGCGGCTGCTGCCGTACTTCGCCTTCCGACATTCGCAGCGTGAAACAATGTATGCCTTTCGAACCGCCGCCCTAATTCTGGCGTGCGTCTTGAGCGCGCTTGCGGCAGGTCCGGCCTGCGCCGCGAGTTGCGAGAGTCGCAGCGCCACCGCATTGCAAGTGCAAGGCTCGACGCTGTGCGTGTCGGTCGACGATGCGCACGCGATCTCGCAGGCGCTTTTGCAGGAATGGATTTTGCGCTCGGCGCGAATCGTCGCCGCCTACTACACGCGCTTTCCGGCGCCGCTGCTGGCGTTGCATGTACACGTCGAACCCGGCAACGGCGTGCGCGGCGGGCGCACCACGAATGATTCGGGACTGATGATCGAGGTCACCGTGGGCCGCGATTCGAGCGCCCAAGAACTCGCGGCCGATTGGGTGTTGGTGCACGAAATGGTGCACTTGGCCCTACCGGAACTCGGCCGGGGTCACAACTGGCTGGCGGAGGGCTTGGCGGTCTACGTCGAAGGCATTGCGCGCGCGCAGTTCGGCAATCGCGACATTGCGGATGTCTGGGCGGAATCCCGCCATTCGATGCCGCTCGGCCTGCCGCGCGAGGGCGAAGGCGGCATGGATCAAACGCGCTCGTGGGGACGAACCTACTGGGGTGGAGCGCTGTTCTGTCTGCAGGCCGACGTGCAAATACGCGAGCAGAGCGCCAATCGCATCGGGCTGCAAACCGCGTTGCAAGCGATTTTGCTTAAGACCGGCGGTTATCGAAACGAACGCGACATCGACGAGGTACTGCGCATCGGCGACGCCGCGACTGGAACCAAGGTTCTCGAGAATCTGTATCGAGATTCCAAGGATGCGCCGATGATGCCGGATCTGTCGGCGCTATGGTCGCGCCTCGGGGTTCCGGAGGATCCTAAGACACAGCCCTTTGACGATCACGCGCCGCTTGCGGCGGTGCGCATCGCCATCACGCGCAAGCCCTAGCGTTCTACAAATTTCGGCTCGCGCTTCTCGAAGAAGGCACGCACGCCCTCCACGCAATCCTGGGTCTCAAGGGTCATTTCCTGCGCACTGCGCTCGGCACGCAGCTGTTCTTGGAGCGAATTATCGAAAGTCGACGCATGCAAGCTGCGGATCTGGCCGAGTACCGCGCACGGACCCGCCGCGAGCTTTCGCGCCACGGCCTGCGCGCGCGCGATCGTTTCGGAAGCCGGCACCACGGAATACACCAGGCCCCACTCGAGCGCGGTCTTCGCATCGATGCGCTCGGCGAGCATCAGCGAGGAGAGCGAGCGGCCGGCGCCGATGCGCCGGGCGAGGTGAAAGGTGATTCCGGCGTCGGGCACCAGCCCCAGGCGCGCGAACGAGGGTAGGAAATAAGCGTCTTCCGCGGCCACGATGATGTCGCTGGCGAGCGCAAGACTCATGCCGGCGCCCACCGCGGCGCCGTTGACCGCGGCCACGATCGGAAAGCGGAAACCGCTCAAGCGCAGGATCAAGGGGTCCATAAAGCGGCGCATTTCGAAATGCGCCCGCTGCCGCGCCTCTTGAGTTTTCAAATCTATCGAATGCAGGTCGAGGCCGCTGCAAAAAACCTCGGGGCTGCCGGTAATGACCACGGCCCTCGCGCCGCTCTCGCCTTTTTGTATTTGATCGAGCGCCAGATGCATGGCGCGGATGATGGTGATATCGATGGCATTGCACTGCGCACTGCGCTGGAGCGACAGAGTTGCGACACCGTCCGAAACTGAGAACGATAGATTATTCATTATCCTGCCCTCCCTATGCATCATGCCCCCAAGCTGGCCGGTGCCGCAAGCGGAGTACTTCGCGTTCGGCAAAGCGTTATGTCGAGGGCAAATCATTAGTTGTCGACCGGCCGCCGTTGCACCGCACCCCTTGATGCCGCAAACTCCGCCGCCAGCTTACCTGCGGGGAGTGCAACGATGTCCACGAATTTCATGCGCGGCTGCGTCGGTCTGGTGGCTTGCGCCGCTTTCCTTCTATCGTTGGCGGCGCCGGCCGGCGCCGCCGACACGCTGGCGAGCGAAACTCCCGCGACGTTCGTGCCCCGGGTCGACACCTTCGACTACGTGAAGCGGGAGGTCATGATCCCGATGCGCGACGGCGTCAAGCTCGAGACCGTAATTCTCATCCCCCGCGGGGCGCACCGCGCACCGATCCTGCTGACGCGCACCCCCTACGGCGCCACCGACCGCATCAGCAAGAATTCCAGCGCGCACTTGTCGGCCCTGATCGACAGCAGCGATGTCGCAGACGACGCGGTGGTCAATGGCGGCTACATCCGCGTCATGCAAGACATCCGCGGCAAGCACGGCTCGGAAGGCGATTACGTCATGAACCGCCCCTTGCAGGGGCCGCTCAATCCAACCGCCGTCGACCACGCGACCGACACCTATGACACCATCGATTGGTTGGTCAAGAACATTCCCGAGACCAACGGCAAGGTCGGGATTCTGGGGATTTCCTACGACGGCTTCACCGCGTTGATGGCGTTGGTGAATCCTCATCCGGCGCTGCGCGCCGCGGTGCCCATCAACTCCATGGTCGATGGTTGGCGCGGCGATGACTGGTTCCACAATGGCGCCTTTCGGCTCGACGGCCTGACGTATTTCCACAACCAAGAAGCCACCCGCGGCAGCGAGCTTATGTGGTGGTCGGATCACTACGACGACTACGACACCTGGTTGAGCGTGGGCTCGGCCGCGGAGATGGCTCGTCTTCATGGCCTCGAACAAGTCGGCTTCACCAACAAGGTCATGAACCACCCCGCCTACGATGCCTTCTGGCAGCAGCAGGCCATGGACAAGATCCTCGCCAGCAGGGGCATAAGCGTACCGACGATGCTGGTGCACAGCCTATGGGACCAGGAAGACATCTACGGCAATATCGCGGTGTACAAAGCGCTCAAGGCGCAGCAGCCGCAAAATCCGGATTTGTATCTCGTCCTCGGACCCTGGTTCCATCATCAAGAGCGGCTCGATGGCAGCGCGCTTGGGCCGATCCGTTTCGGCAGCGACACCGCAGAGTATTTCCGGCTGCACGTGCTGCGGCCATTCTTGGACCATTACCTGAAGGACGAAGCGACGCCCGTGCAGATATCGCCGGTGACCGCATTCGAGACGGGTAGCAACCGATGGCTCGCGCTCAAAGATTGGCCGAGCGGCTGTAGCGGCGGATGCGCCCCCGAGCATCAACATCTGTATCTGCAGGCGGGCGGCACACTGCAGTTCGGCACGGCGGGCGCATCGGCCAGCGACTTCGAATCCTACGTGTCCGATCCCGCCAAACCTGTGCCGTATTTGCCCCGCCCCATTCATATCGCAGGTGACGACGGCGAAATTAGTTGGCAGACGTGGCTGGTGAGCGATCAGCGCAGCGTCGCTGCGCGCACCGACGTGTTGAGTTTCGCCACCGCTCCGCTTAAACAGCCGCTTAAAATCAGCGGCGAACCCATTGCCAATCTCATCGCCTCAACTTCCGGAACCGACGGCGATTTCGTCGTGAAATTGATTGACGTGTACCCGGATGAGGTCGGGCGCGAGCCGAAGATGGGCGGCTATCAACTGATGATTTCAGCCGATATCCTGCGCGGGCGATATCGAGAATCCTTGAGCAACCCGAAGCCGATCCCGGCAGAGCAGAAGCAGGTCTATCGCTTTGCGTTGCCAACCGCGAACCATGTGTTCTTACCCGGTCATCGCATCATGGTACAGGTGCAGTCCAGCTGGTTTCCGGTGTATGACCGCAACCCGCAAAGCTATGTCGATAACATTTTTTACGCGAAGCCGGCCGACTACAAGAAAGCCACCATCAAGATTTTCGACGGCGGCTCCAACGCGAGCTTTGTGGATCTTCCGGTGGTCGGGGCCGCAGCGCCGTAGCGCGGCGCGAGTCGGGACATCGCCCGGCTCGCGCGCGCCCCCTGTCGGTTTAGCGATTGCCTTCTTCGTGCCGTTCCGACTTCGGCGGCTTCGCATGCGGCTGCTGCTTCGGCGGCGCTTTTCCAGCGGGCGGCGGCGGTGCCTTACCCGGCGCCGGTTGCGTTCCCGGCGTTGGCGCATGGGCGGCATTCGGCTGCCCCGGATTGGTCTGCGCTGCGACGCGCGGCGTCATGGTGGCACCGCGCGCACCGACGACTCCTGGCGCGTTGAACGCGGCGGGTCGCGGCGTCGCCGCAATCGCGGGATGTCCGCCATTGGTCTTCGCGGCCAATGCCGGGTTCGCGGCTGCTTGCTGCACGTGCTGGCGCTGCAACGGCGTGGGCGGCACATGCGGCTCAACGGCAGCGGCCTTTTCCTGCGCGGTAGGTGCCGCAGTCGTGCCGCCGGTTCCGCCGTTGTAGCTCACCTTGTTGACGGTGACATTATTGATGACGGTCTCGTTGTAGGTATTGTGGACATTGGTGACGTTCACGTTGGTGACGCTCTGGTTGTAGGCGAAGGAATTGCCCGCCCAGTGTCCACCGCCGAAGCCGACGCCCGCGTATCCATATCCATAGTTCACGCCGCCGTAAAATCCGACGTGCGGACCCCAATAGCCGGCGTGGAATGCATAGATGCCGCCGACGAAAGCCCAATAGCCGGGGGTCCAAAGCACGCCGACGCGCGGCGGTGAAACCCAAGTACCCGGCACCCAGTAATAGCCGCCGCCACCCCAGGCCCAATAGCCCGGGGTCCAGAGATAGCCATCATCCGGGCAGGGCGGTTGGTCGTAGTCCGGCAAGGGAGGCGGCGGTTCGGTGGCGCGCACTTCAACCTCGACAGCTGGCGGCGGCGGTTCGGCGTAAACCACCGGCGGCGGCGGTGGCGGCGGAGGCGGCGGCGCGACGTAAACGCGGCGCGGCGGCGGGGGCGGCGCGGTCGCGACGACGCAGCCGCTGATCGCGACCGCCGACAACGACAGCACGATGCCTGCGGTCATCACGGTGTGCTTCGAATTCTTGACTGATGTGTTCATGGATACCCTGCCGATTAATGTTGTGCGCCAGCGTACTTAACAGTTGGCCGTCGATAGAACATATAACGTCACACTCTGGGAAACGACTACATCAATGAAGCGTTTGTAACCCCGGGTTGTCCGCGGACAGCGACACCCGCCCGCGTATCGCATCGCGATCGCGGGCGGGGCTGTGCGGATCCTACGCGTCGATGCCGCGCTTGAAGGTTTCTGGAAGGAACAGCAGGCCGAGGACCAAGGTGATGCCTGCGACCACGATGGGATACCAAAGGCCGTAGTAGATATCGCCGGTGGCGGCGACCATGGCGAAGGCGGTGGTCGGCAGGAAGCCGCCGAACCAGCCGTTGCCGATGTGATAGGGAAGGGACATGGCGCTGTAGCGAATGCGCGCCGGGAACAATTCCACCAGCAAGGCGGCGATCGGTCCGTACACCATGGTCACGTAGAGCACCAGGATGAACAGGATCAGCACCACCATCGGCTTGTTGATGGCGGCAGGATCGGCCTTGTCAGGGTAGCCGGCGGCGACGAGCACTGTTTTGACCTGCTTTTGGAAGGCGGCGATGGCCGCTTTTCGCTCCTTGCCGCTCACCAGCGCCGGATCAGGCGCGCTGATGGTGGTCGAGCCGCTGCGGATTTGCGCGATCGTGCCGGGCGCGGCATCGGATCGCTGGTAGGAGACGCCCGCCTTGGCGAGGAAGCTCTTGGCGATGTCGCAGGAGGTCGAATCGAAGGTGTTCTTGCCGATCGGATCGAACTGAAAGGAACACTGCGAGGGATCTGCGATCACGGTCACCGGCGCTGCCGCCTGCGCGGCGAACAACGCCGGGTTCGCATAGCGGGTGAGCGCGCCGAACAGCGGGAAGTAGGTGAGCATGGCGAGCAGGCAGCCGGTCATGATGATCGGCTTTCGGCCGATTTTATCGGAGAGCCAGCCAAACAGGATGAAGCCCGGGGTGGCGAGCGCCAGGGCGACCGCGATCAATATGTTGGTGGTCGCACTCTCCACGCGCAGCGTGCGCTCGAGGAAGAACAAGGCATAGAACTGCCCCGTGTACCACACCACCGCCTGGCCCATGACCGCACCGAGCAGGGCGATCAGCACGATCTTCAAATTGCCCCAGCGCCCGAAGGCCTCGGCAAGCGGCGCCTTCGAGGTGGTGCCTAAGCTCTTCATCTTCAGAAACACCGGGCTTTCGGCCAACTGCATCCGAATCCACATCGACACCGCGAGCAAAATGATCGACACCAGGAAGGGGATGCGCCAGCCCCAGGCCTTGAACGCATCCTCGCCGAGCGCGGTGCGCGTGCCGATCACCACCAGCAGCGCCGCAAACAACCCCAAGGTCGCGGTCGTTTGAATCCAGCTGGTGAAAAATCCGCGCTTGCCCGCCGGTGCAAACTCCGCCACATAGGTGGCCGCCCCGCCGTATTCCCCGCCGAGCGCCAGCCCCTGCAGCAAGCGCAGCGCCAACAGCAGCACCGGCGCACTCACCCCTAAGCTCGCGTAGCTCGGCAGCAGTCCGACCGCAAATGTCGCTCCGCCCATGATGCCCATGGTGATCAGAAACGTGTGCTTGCGCCCCACCAGATCGCCCAGCCGCCCAAATACCAGCGCACCGAACGGGCGCACCGCAAAGCCCGCCGCAAAGGCGGCCAGCGCAAAGATAAAACCGGTGACCTCATTTACCCCGGAGAAGAACTGCGCGCTGATGATGCTCGCCAGCAGCCCATATAAATAAAAGTCATACCACTCAAACACCGTGCCGAGCGAGGAGGCTCCGATCACCAGCCAATCGTTGCGCGCCTCAAGTTTCGCCACCGGCACGGTCGCAGTTGGGTTTACGCTTGCCATGGGTTCTCCCGTTTCGAATGAGTTATTCCCCAGCCGGGAGCTTATCGCTTTGGCGGCGCGACAGTAACCGCGGTGCGCAGCTCTTTGAGCTTAATTTTTATTGCGGCTGCATTGTCCGGACCCATGCGGATCAAAATCTTCTGCCCCGCGGACAGCGACTCGAGCGCTGGGTCGGCAAATGTATACATAACATTCGGCCGCAGCAGCTCGATCGGCTCGGCCGGCTGCGGCGTCGCCAGCAAGTTGTCGATCACCTGAACTAGACGATCGTTGAAATAGCCGTTCGGATAGCCGAGGTCTTGATAGGACTGCTGAAATAGCGGGTAAAAGTGCACATAAACGCCCACCAGCTGGTGCGTGTCGAGCTTGCTGATCACCGCTACCATGGGCTGATAGCGTGCATAGTTCTGCGGGTTGAGTCGCGAGTGCAGCTCATCGCCGTCGGCAGCGAATGTTCCATCGACCGGGCTGGTCGGCCGCTTCGCCACCGCCGCCTTGGGCCGCGGCAGATTGTCGATTGTGACAACTATGTGACGGATTATATTTTCCGGCAGTAGATAATCTTTGAGCGCGGTCGGTCCGATCAGGTGTCCGAGCGCGTCGGCCAATGCAGCGTCGCTGTCGTTCAACGCCGGCAGCGGCGCCTTGGCGGGGGCATCGTCCACCGCCGCCAACGGATGCTGTATCGCGTCTTCGGGTGGCGGCGTGGGTACCGCTGGGTGCGCCGCCACCGGCGCCGGGGCCAGCGCTGCGTGGCGGCTGTGCAAGTAGTACCAGGTACCCACGGCGGCGATGATTACCGCGGCCGCTACTCCGATCATCGGCTTGTTGATCATTTACTGCGTCAGGCCTTTAGCCCGCTCCCCGTAGCATGCGCATTTGCAATTCGTGGCGGCGATAGTCGATCACCAGCGTATCGAGCAACCCCAAGGCATCCATGCCGATCAATATCGCCGGCTCCTTCTCGAGCTTCCACTGCTTGAAGATGTACATGTCGGCGAAGGTGACGCCGCTATCGCGAATCTGGATGGAGCCAAATTCTATCGCAGGCATGGACAGGATCTCGCCATCCTGAATGTCCTTGGTCGCGCCGATGATTTGATCGGGCTTGCCGTGCAGACGTCCGCCATTGCGTGCCAGCGCATCCCGTAAGGCGAGATTTGCGATGGTCGCCTGGCCGCCCGTATCGATGATGGCTTTGGTGTGCACATCGCCGATTATCGCATTCACAACTACCAGAGTTTGGCGGATCGAACGAAACGGAATGTCGACGAAATCGCGCGTTGATTTCTCATTGCGCGAAAATGTGATGGAGATTTTGTCGTGGCGAAAATCGATGAAGATCCGTTTTCCCGCCAGGCCTTCGGATCCGAGTATGCCCTGTGCGCCGCCGAGCGCATCCGGCACGATCGGCAACAACGGCGAATCCACGGACAGATCGCCGACGGTGAGCGTATCGACATGAATGGTCGCCACGGTGGCGGAGCCCGTCACTCCGCGCAACACGACCGGCGGCGATTGATCGGTCGGAACGCCGAGTGCCAACGCGACCAACGCAGTGACTGCGCTGTGGCTGGCACCCGTGTCGAGCACCAATCGAAACGGCCCATGCCCGTTGATCATGACCGGCGCCCAGATGCGGCCTATTTGATCGCGTCGCGTCGGCGAAACGTAGCGTGGTTCCGGTGCCTCGACCATGAGCTCGGTGAGCTGTTCGATGGCCTCGGCGCCGGAGGTAGCGGCGGGCGGCACATCGGCAATGGCATAGGGGGCGCCGAACCCGAGCAGGCTTATCAGCGCCAAGCCGGCGCCGGCTTTCGCCTGTCGGCGACAGGAATCGAACATATCGCCAGCCGTGTTCTTCAATGCTGCAACCGCCTTGTTCAGAAGCATAACACTGCAGCAAGGCCTGTTGCGAATACACCGCGGTATTGCGACTATCGCTCGGATGAGCCAAAAAATCACGCGCCGCGACTTCATGAACGGCATCGCGATTGCGGTGGCCGCCGCCGCCGGCGGCGACTTCTCCGTCGGGCAAGCGGCCGGTGAGGCGCCCGCTTACCCGCCGAAGCGCGATGGCTTGCGCGGCAGTCACGTCGGCTCGTTCGAGGCTGCGCATCGCTTGCGCGATGGTATGCCTTTTGACTTTTCACAGGCCCCGCTCAGCGAGCACTACGACCTGGTGGTGGTAGGCGCGGGTATCAGCGGGCTGTCGGCGGCGCATTTCTATCGGCAGCGGCGCGCTGGCGCACGCATCTTGATCTTGGACACCAACGATGATTTCGGCGGCCACGCCAAACGCAACGAATTTTCCATCGATGGGCAGACGCTCCTCGGCTACGGCGGCACTCAGTCGATCGACGGTCCGGCACGTAAGTGGGATGGCGTGGCCAAAGGTCTTTTGAAAGATCTCGGCATCGACTTGAAGCGCTTCAACAAAGCCTTCGATGAGGGTTTCTTCGCGCGCTGGCAATTGAGTCAAGGCGTTTTCTTCAAGAAGGAGGCATTCGGCGTCGATCGGCTGGTGCGTCGACCCTTCGGCACTTGGCAGGAGTTGGACGAGAATCCGCACGACGCCGCGGCGCTGCGCGTCTATCTCGATCAATTTCCGCTGGGCGAGACAGCGCGCGCACAACTGTATGAACTGATTTGGTCGGATCGCGACGTGTTGGCGGGAAAGAGCGTTCGCGAACGTCTCGCCGTGCTCGAACATACCAGCTACCGGGATTTTCTAAAGCAGTACTGGAATGCGGACGATGAAGTATTGAAATTCCTGCAGACGCGCACGCATGAATTGTGGGCGGTGGGAATTGATGCCGTCCCGGCGAGCGAAGTTCTCGCCTCACCCGGTCTCAAGGCGCAACGCGCCGCGTTTGGCGCGGATGCCGAACGGGCCGACGAGCCTTACATCTATCATTTCCCCGACGGCAATGCCTCGATCGCGCGTCTCTTGGTGCGCAAATTGATTCCCGGGGTCGCGCCCGGCACGACGATGGAAGACATCGTGCTCGCGCCGTTCGATTACTCGCGGCTCGATCGCCCCGAACACGACGTGCGGCTGCGCCTCAACTCGACCGCCGTCGATGTGCGCAACGTCGCGCAGGGCGTCGAAGTGGCGTACGTGAACGGCGGCAACGCCTCGCGCGTTTCAGCCGCCGACTGCGTGCTCGCCTGTTATCAGGCGATGATTCCCTACTTGGCTTCGCAGACCGGTCCCGAGCAACGCACCGCATTGCACGCGAACGTGCGGGCGCCTCTGGTCTATGTGAATGTGGTCGTGCGCAACTGGCAACCGTGGCACACGCTCGGCGTTTGGTACATCGATAATCCGGGCGGCACGTACTCGGCGTGTTTGGATTTCCCGGTGAGTCTCGACGGCTACAAATTCACCACCGATCCGGCAAAACCCGCCTGCCTTCACTTGATGCATTCGCCAACCGCGCCGAATCAAGGATTGACTATGCGCGAGCAGTACCGTGCCGGGCGGGCGCGCCTGTACACCATGAGCTTCGGCGACTTCGAACGCGAGATCCGCGACGAGCTCGGACGCATGCTTAATCCTGCCGGATTTGATTTCGATCGGGACGTCGCGGCCATTACCGTGAATCGATGGCCGCACGGCTATGCGTACACGCCGACGCCGCTTTTCGACGATCCCGCGCACCAAGCGGTCATTGCCCGCGACGCGCGCCGCCGGATCGGTCGGATCGCCATCGCCAATTCGGACTCGGGGTGGGACGCCTATACCCACGTCGCCATCGATCAAGCGCATCGCGCCGTGCTGGAACTTACCGCTTAATCGCAATCAAAAATTCTCGGTATCGATCTCGGCTTGCGTCGTCGCGTTGTAGCGCTCTCCGGCGATGCTGTGACGATTGATGAGAGCATCCGCCCTCGCGACGGTTTCGGGCGCAAGTTGCAAGGCCGCCGCGCCGAGATTTTCGACCAAATGCGCCTGCGATGTGGTGCCCGGAATGGCGACCACGTGCGCGCCGCGAGCGAGCACCCAGCCGAGCGCCAATTGCGCCATCGAGGCATGTGCGTCGGCGGCGATGCCCGCAAATTCATCCAACAAACGCAGGTTGGCGGCGTTCGACGCTGTGTCGAATCGCGGCATGGTGCGGCGCAAGTCCTTGGCCTCCAAAGTCGACACGTCGCGCACCGCGCCGGCCAGAAACCCCCGCGCCAGCGGGCTGAAGGCGACCAATGTCGCGCCGATCCGCCGGCAGGTTTCCAGCACCGCGATTTCGGGGTTGCGCGTGCAGAGCGAGTATTCGCTTTGTACTGCGGCGATGGGATGCACCGCATGCGCACGTTCAAGCGTTGTGGCCGACACTTCGGACAGTCCCACGGCGCGAATCTTGCCCTCGCGCACCAATTCCGCAAGCGCGCCCACGCTCTCCTCGATGGGCACGCTTTTTTGCCAACGATGCAAATAATAAAGATCGATGACCTCGGTCTTGAGGCGTCGCAAACTATCCTCGCAAGTTTGTTTGAGGGTTTGCGGCCGGCCGTCGATGACGCGCCGCGTACCTGCATCGGAACTCACGCCTTGGATGCCGCACTTGCTCGCCAGCGTAAATTGCCGGCGAAACGGCGCGAGGGTGCGCCCCACCAGTTCCTCGTTCGCGCCAAAACCGTACAGCGCCGCGGTGTCGAAATGAGTCACGCCAAGATCGAGCGCCCGCATCAGAATGCGCGCCGCCGCCTCCGGCGCCGGCGGCACGCCATAGGCATGACTCAGATTCATGCACCCAAAACCGATGGATGAGACGGTGAACGGTCCGAGTTTGCGTTGACTTAAAGTCGATTGCATTGCGTTCCCCTTGTATCATTTCAGTGCGGCAAACTAAAGACGCGGACATGTCGAAAATATCCCTCCTGCTGCTGCTTTCCTGCAGCGCGTTTTGTGCCTATGCAGACCTTTATTCGGCGAACTCCGCCTATGTCGGCAAGGATTTCCCAACCGCGTTCAAGGAGTACCGCGAGCTAGCCGAGTTGGGCCAGCCCCAGGCGCAGTTTGCTCTGGCGGTAATGTATGCGAATGGCGAAGGCACCGACGTGAGCTTGACCAATGCACATGCCTGGGCATCGCTTGCCAGTCGAAGCGGCGACGATCCTCGGGCGAAGGCACTGGTCGCCGAGTTGGAGCCGCAATTGACCCCAACGTCGTTGCGTTTCTCGTCGGAAATTCAAGAGCGATTTGGATCGGCGAGCCTCAATGCACGTCTGATGCCGAATTTCTTGACAGGCAGGGAATACATCGACAGGGATCCGGCGCGGCGCGTCAAAGCGGACGTACCGCCATATCCGATGGGCGCCGCAGCGCGCGGCGTGCAAGGCCAAGTTTACGTCGAATTTCTCATCGCTTCCGACGGCCGGGCGCGCCTACCACGGATCGTGTATGCGGTACCGCCCCTGACATTCGACAATTACGTTCGCAGCAGCGTCATGCACTCGGAATATTTGCCGGCACGCATTAATGGCAAACCGATCGCCAGCACGGTGGGTCAGTTTTATCACTTCAAATTGGCGATCGCGACGTCGCAATACGTAGGCCTTGAAAGTCTGGTCAAATCCACCTTGGTCAAGGCGCAAGCAGGCGATCCGTCGGCCCAGTTGCTGTATGCAATGATGCTTGCCGGACTGCCGCAACTCAATCAAACCTACGACAAGGCCCTGCCGTGGTTTTTGAAAGCCGCTCAATCCGGTTCTTCCTACGCCCAATATCAAATCGGCGCCGGATTGATTCAGGGCCGCGGCTGCGAATGCGATGCCGCCAAGGGCGACATTTGGCTGGAAAAAGCGGCGCAAAATGATCAACCCGACGCCCAGGTGACCCTCGCCGAGCATTTGCTGCGCGATGCGCCCACGGAGCAATCTGTGGCCGGAGCGCTGGTGTGGCTGGAGCGAGCGGCAAAGCACGGTAACGGCAACGCCAAACTGTACTTGGCCGCCGTATTGGCGACGAATCAACAGGCCAAGGCTCGCGATCACGGCCGTGCCCTCGCGTTGACCGAGGACATAACCAAGGAATTCAAAGACGATCCGACTCTGTGGGAAATTCGCGCCGCCGCCGAAGCCGCGGGCGGCGACTTTCCCGCCGCCGGCAAGGATCAGGCCCTGGCCATCAAACAAGCCGAATCGCTTGGCTGGGACTTGACGCCGATGCGCGAGCGGCAGGATTCTTACGCGGCCAAGCGGCCCTGGAGCGGTGACCTGCTCGCGTACTAGGCGTTCTCGTGCTCGGCGCGCAGCGCCGGCATGCGGCCGAATTTGCCGCGTCGAAAATCGTCCATCGCCGCTGCAATTTCTTGACGCGTATTCATCACGAAAGGTCCGTAGCCCACGATGGGTTCGCCGATCGGCACTCCGCTCAGCATCAGGAGCGTGCTGTCGGCGCCGGCCTCGATCTCGATCTCATCGCCCACGGCATCCAGCACCAAGAGTTCGGCATTGCCTGCGCGCCGCGAACCGTTGACGGCAATCGAGCCGCGCAGCAGTGCGATCGCTGCAATATGAGCAGCCGGCACCGGCAATGAAGCCGTGTGGCCGGACCGTAATCGCACATCCCAGACATTGAGCTCACTCAACGTGGCGGCGGGACCTGCGTGAGCGCCCAAGCGGCCGGCAATTACCCGTACCGATCCGGCACCGGCGGCAAGATCGACGCGGGGAATTTGTGCATCGAGGAGGGTCTGATAGCGGGGTGCCGACATTTTATGTTCGGCCGGCAAATTGACCCACAGCTGCGCCATCTCCAAGGCGCCGCCGCTGCGGGTGAAGGCGGGAGAATGAAACTCTTCGTGCAAGATCCCCGACGCCGCCGTCATCCACTGCACGTCCCCCGGACCGATCAGGCCGGCGTTTCCCACCGAATCCCGATGCGCGACCTCGCCCTGGTAAACGATGGTCACGGTTTCGAAGCCCCGATGCGGGTGCTCGCCGACGCCGCGCGGTCGCGCGGCCGGCGCGAATTCGGCCGGCCCGGCGTAATCCAACAGCAAAAATGGGCTCAACTGTTGGCCCAAGTTGTCATAAGTAAAAAGACTTCGCACCGGAAACCCGTCGCCCACCCAATGTCCCTTGGGACTTGGGTAAATGCCCAGTAATGCTTTTTTCACCGCACCGCCCTCGCTGATCATGTCTTCGAGCACCCACATATGGGTCCGAAATCGAGATTTTCCATGTGCGATGATACGGATGGAGGCGGCAATGAACACCTATGAAAAGCTATCCGATCTGCAGTCGCTCGTCGGTCAAGTCATCGGCGTGAGCGCGTGGCAGAGCGTCGATCAAGCGCGCATCGACGACTTCGCCGCCGCGACCGGCGATCACCAATGGATTCATGTCGATCCGGTGCGCGCTGCCGCCGGCCCCTTCGGCACCACGGTGGCTCATGGGCATTTGACCTTAAGCTTGATACCGATCATGGTCAGCACGGCGTTCAAGGTCGCTGACGTTCGAATGAGCGTCAACTACGGGCTCAACCGCGTGCGCTTTCCGGCGCCGGTGCCCGTGGGCAGCCGCTTGCGCGGCCATTTTAAACTCCTCAACTTCGAGATCATCCCCGGCGGCGCGCAGGTGGTGGTCGAAGCCACCACGGAACGTGAGGGCCAATCAAAACCCGTATGCGTCGCAGAATCGGTGGCGCGACATTTTACCTAGGCCGCTTCGGCCAGCGTTTTGACGTGCGCGACTGCGCTCCTCGCAAGGGCCGAGAGGTTGTAGCCTCCCTCGAGCATGGAGACGATGCGCCGCTCCGCATGCCGAGCCGCCAAGGCCATGAGCTCGCGGGTCATCCACTCATAATCCGCTTCCACCAACGCCATGCCGCCGAGCAAATCCTCGCGATGCGCATCGAACCCGGCGGACACGAAAATCATCTGCGGCTTGAACTTCTCCAACGCCGGCAGCCACTGCGTTTCAATGGCGCGTTTTACAGCGGCGCCGTCACTGCCTTCCGACAATGGCACATTGATCATGTTGGGTGCAGCGTTTGCCGTGCCGCTGTAGGGATAAAATGGATGTTGGAAGAAGCTCGCCATCAGCACCCGCTCCTGCCACTGCGGCGCGCTGAACATGTCCTCGGTGCCATTGCCGTGGTGCACGTCGAAGTCGATGATCGCCACCCGCTCGAGTCCTTTCTTGTCGAGTGCGTAAGCCGCCGCCACTGCAATATTGTTGAAAATGCAAAAGCCCATCGAGCGCACCTGAGTCGCATGATGTCCGCAGGGACGCACCGCGCAAAAGGCGTTCGCCGACTGTCCAGCCATGACCTCATCGACCGCCAACAGTCCCGCCCCGGCCGCGCGCCGCGCCGCGCCCAGGCTATAGGAATTCATGGCGGTATCCGGATCGAGCTGCACATAGCCTTCGGTGGGCGCGTTGTCGAATATCAAATCGACATACGCGGCGCGATGCACGCGCTTCAAATCGTGAGCTTGCGCCAGCGGCGCTTCCAAGCAGCGCAGTGTGTCGAACATTCCCGAGGCGCGCATTTGCTCATTGATGGCATTCAGACGCGCCGGACATTCCGGGTGTCCGCCGCCCATCTCGTGGCGCAGACAATCCGGATGGGTGATGTAGGCCGTCGTCATAGCACGGCATTCTAGCGGGAGCCAGACGCTTAATCGAGCGCGAGCCAGACCGCCTTTGGCGTCGTGAAGTTCTCGAGCGCGGACTCCCCGTGCTCGCGCCCAAACCCCGATTCACCGGCCCCGCCCCACGGCAGGCGCACATCGGTATAACCATAGGTATTGAGCCATACCGTGCCGGCCTTCAGTCCAGCGCCCATTCGGTGCAGGCGTCCGCTATCGGCGCTCCACGCGCCGGCAGCTAAGCTATAGGCCGTGCCGTTCGCGATGCGCAGTGCATCCGCCTCATCCTCGAAGGGGATCACCGCGAGCACCGGCCCGAAGATTTCCTCCTGCGAAATGCGCATTTCATGCTTCACGTTGGCGAACACCGTGGGCTCGATGAAATAGCCTTCACCCGGCACCCGAGCACCGCCCGTCACCGCGCTGGCCCCTTCGGCCTTGCCGATCGCGATGTAATCCAGCACCGTTTTCATCTGCCCGGCCGAGATCACCGGGCCCATCGTGGTTTTCGGCTCGCTCGGATCGCCGACGCGGATGGACCGCGCGCGCTCCACCAGGCGATCGACGACCTCGTCGTAGACCGGCCGCTCAACCAGAACTCGCGATCCGGCGGAGCAGACCTGCCCGGCATTGAAGAATATGCCGGACGCGGCGGATCGCGCCGCCCGGTCGAGATTGGCGTCCGCAAAAATCACGTTGGCGGATTTTCCGCCGAGTTCGAGCGTGACTTTTTTGAAATTGCCGGCAGCGCCTTGCAAAATCCCGCGCCCGACGCGCGGCGACCCGGTGAATGTCACCTTGTCGACGTCCGGATGCTGCACCAAGGCCTCGCCCACCACGCTGCCCTTACCGCACACCACATTGAAGGCGCCGGGCGGCAAGCCCGCTGCGACGAACAACTCGGCGACGCGCAACATCGTCAGCGGCGTGAGCTCTGCGGGCTTCACCACCAAGGTACAGCCGCAGGCGAGTGCCGGCGCGATTTTCCACATGCCGATCATGAGCGGAAAGTTCCACGGCACTATGGCGGCGACCACGCCCACGGGTTCTCGCACGGTATAGGTCAGCGCATCCGGCCGCGCCGGGATGACTTGGCCCGTGATCTTGTCGCACCAGCCTGCGTAATAGCGCAACGTGTCGATGACCGCCGGCATGTCTTGGCGGCGAACGGCCGCAAGCGGTTTTCCCGCGTCCACGCTTTCGAGTTCGATGAGTTGTTCTTGGTGTTCTTCGATCAGTGTGGCGGCACGCTGCAAGATCCGGCCGCGCTCGGCCGCGCGCATGCCGCCCCATACTTTGAGCGCCGCCCGCGCGGCACGGACCGCAGCATCGACGTCCTGTTTACCGCCTTGCGCGACGTGCGCGATGGGCTCTTCGGTCGCCGGATTAAGATCGAGCGAATACTCACCGCTGGCCGCGGCCACGCGCTTGCCGCCGATGAATAGCGGGTACTGATCGAGATCGGCTTTGGCGTCCATGAAGTTCTCTCGCGGTGTGCACTGAAATGATTTTCCAGTGTGGGATCAAGCGAGAAAATGTTCTAATCGTTTGCGCGAATCAGCTGATAAGCCTGATGTATCAAGCCAATGCCAGGTCGAATCGCGCCTGTAACTTCAGCCGGCGGGCAATTTCCCACACCGCGCCCGTGATCGGTGCGAGCGACGGCTGATTGCGGGCAATCAGTCCGATGGCACGCGTCAGCTGCGGCAACACCGGCCGCGCCTGCACCCGATTCTCGAGATCGAAAAAATTCAGCAGGCTGTGCGGCACGATGCTACAGAGGCCCGCCTCGCTCACCTGCGCGTAGAGCGCAAACAAAGAATCGGTCTCCAGAACCACTGTGGGCTGCACACCGGCGCGGCGGAAGGCGGCGTCTATCACCTGCCGGTTGCGCATTTTTCCCGTGAGCTGGCACAGCGGCAGCCGCGCCGCCTGCTGCCATGTCAAGCTCGGTTCAAGCACGGCTTTGCGGCCGGCGAGCAACACATAGCGCTCGTCGAATAGGTGAAGTTTCTCGAACCCTTCGATCACGGTATCGTCGAGGTAGGTGAGCCCGACATCGAGTTCGAATTGATCGAGCTGATTGACGATGGCATCGGCGGTCAAAGACGAGAGCGTGAAGCGAATGTTCGGGTAGGCCGACAGACACGGTCCGGTCAGGAACGCGGCGATGGTCATGGTGGTCGGAATCGCGCCAATCCGTAAGGTTCCCGACATGCTCGATTTAGCGCTCGACGCTTCCTCACGCATGTAGGCGAGCGAGGCCAAGGTCTGCTGCGCCCACGCGAGTACGCGCTCGCCTTCGAGGGTCAGGCCCATGTAACGGCGGCCACGCTGCACGATCATGATGTCGAGTTCTTTCTCCAAGCTGCGTATCGCCGACGACAGTGCCGGCTGGGACACATGGCAGGTCTCGGCCGCCTTGGCAAAGTGCTTCTCACGGGCGAGAGTGACGAGATATTCGAGTTGGCGAATAAACATGGCGATGAGGTAGGTGTATTTTAGTCGCCGCTGAAACGCATCGAGACGCGCCCCAACAATCCCATATCGCTCACGATTTCATCCCCGGGTGCGATGGGCAGCGGGATGGTGCACGTGCCGGTGGTTACCACCTGCCCGGCCGCGAGCGATGTACCCTGCGCCGATAATTCATTCGCGAGCCAGGTCAGAGCGGCGCGAGGATCGCCGAGCACGGCCGCGCCGCTGCCGGCGCGTTGCAGCGAGGTCGACCGCAAAGTCACTTCATGCACGGCAAGATTGAGGTCGCGCCAGCCATCCGGCGCCGCTGCGCCGAGCATGAAATAATGGGCGCAGGCGTTATCCGCGATCAGCTGTGGCGCGCCGACGCTGACGAAGTCTGCGTAACGGCAATCCGGGATCTCGATCGCCGGGTGGAGTGATTGCACGGCACTCATCGTCTCATCGACGGAATACGCGGCGGCGCGGGGTGCAAGCGTTCGGAGCATTCGAAAAGCAAATTCTGCTTCCGCTACGCGCATCGAATTGCGGCCGAACGGGACCACCGCACCCTCCGCAATGACACGTTCCGCGAGGATTCGGCCTGCCATCGGCTGATCGACGCGAATATGTGCCTGGCCGGCCTGGCTGGTGGCCGCAATTTTCCAGCCGTACAGCGGCGCGGCACTGCGCTGCTCGAGCAGCGCTTGAATCGCGTAACCCTCCTGGCGAGTCCGAGGCCGAAGCTCCTCGGGCAAGCCATCCGCGAGGGTCTGTCCGTTCTGCCAGCAATTCCACAGGAGTTCGCCCGCCTTTTGCGCCGCATCGGTCAGCATCCCGCAACCGTAGCAGACAAAGACGCTCGCGGGTGCTGCGCGAGCCTGTATTATTCGCGCCCGGCGCAGTGAATTCGCGCGATCAGGAGATGTCATGTCGGTACCTCGCGAAATGATGGTGGTGGAGATCGCCGCCCCCGGCGGACCCGAACAATTGAAGCCGGTGCAGCGCCCGGTACCCCACCCGAAGGACGGCGAAGTGTTGGTGCGGGTTGCCGCGGCCGGGGTCAATCGGCCCGATGTGATGCAGCGCCAAGGCCGTTATCCCCCGCCCGCGGGCGCCTCCGATTTACCGGGATTGGAGATTGCCGGCGAAGTGGTCGCGCTCGGCGCCAATGTCTCGACGCTGAAGGTCGGCGACCCAGTGACCGCGTTGCTGCCGGGCGGCGGCTATGCCGAATACGCACTCGCCGCGGCGCCGCTCTGCCTGCCGGTACCGGCGGGGATCAGCATGGTCGAAGCGGCCGCCATTCCGGAGACGTTTTTCACGGTCTGGACCAATTTATTCGACCGCGGCCGGCTAAAAGCCGGTGAGATCGCGTTGATTCACGGCGGCAGCAGCGGCATCGGTACGACAGCAATCCAGCTCGCCGCCGCGTGGGGCGCGCGCGTATTCGCGACGGCAGGTTCCGACGAAAAAGTGCGCGCCTGCGAACGACTGGGGGCGATCCGCGGGATCAACTACCACACCGAGGATTTCGTCGCCGTCATGCGCGCCGCCACCGAAGACAAGGGCGTCGACGTGACCTTGGACATGGTGGCGGGCAGCTACGTGGCGCGTAACCTGGA
>Ga0302320_10003807_pt1 | contig 34678 bp, 31 predicted proteins | sample Bog_T0_3_FD_202130 | JGI IMG/M metagenome (GOLD analysis project Ga0302320, IMG submission 202130) | Peat permafrost microbial communities from Stordalen Mire near Abisko, Sweden - Bog_T0_3 | ecosystem: Environmental > Terrestrial > Soil > Wetlands > Peat | place: Sweden: Abisko, Stordalen Mire...
TGACCCGGCGCTATCTGTTCGATCGCGGCAACGGGCTCGCCGGACAGCCGCGCCGGCCGCGAAGCTGGCTCAAATTGCGCGGCGTCACCCGCAACAATCTCGACCGGCTCGACGTCGACATTCCACTAGGGGTCTTCACCTCCGTCACCGGCGTCTCCGGCTCCGGCAAGTCCAGCCTGATCAGCCAGTTTCTGGTCGACGCCGTCGCCGAAAGGCTTGGCCAGGCCCGGGAAAATCCTGACGACGACGGCGGACTGCTGGATGTTGCCGTCGAGACGCATGGTGGCGAGATTGCCGGCGGGCTCGCCGGCATCAAACGATTGGTCGTGGTCGACCAGAAGCCGATCGGCCGAACCCCGCGGTCGAACCTGGCCACCTATACCGGACTGTTCGACCATGTTCGCAAGCTGTTCGCCGCCACCAGACAGGCCAGGGCACGGCGCTATGATGCCGGACGTTTCTCGTTCAACGTCTCCGGCGGCCGTTGCGACACCTGCCAGGGCGAAGGCTTCGTCTGTGTCGAACTGCTGTTCCTGCCCAGCGTCTATGCGCCCTGCCCGACCTGCAAGGGTACGCGCTACAATGCCAAAACGCTTGAAATAAAGCTGCGTGACAAGTCCATTGCCGACGTGCTGGCGATGACGGTCGATGCCGCCTTCGCGTTCTTCGCCGATGACGCCCCGCTGCAGCGTTCGCTCGGCGTGATCCGCGAGGTTGGCCTTGGCTATATCCGCCTTGGCCAATCCGCGACCGAACTGTCCGGCGGCGAAGCCCAGCGCATCAAGCTCGCGACCGAGCTGCAGCGCGCACAGAACAAGGCGACGCTCTATGTGCTGGACGAGCCGACCACCGGCCTGCATCCCTCCGACGTCGAAAAGCTGATGCGCCAGCTCGACGGCCTGGTCGCCGCCGGCAACACCGTGGTTGTCGTCGAGCATGACATGGAGGTGGCGGCGGCGAGCGACTGGATCATCGATATCGGACCCGGCGCCGGAGACGAAGGCGGCAAAGTGGTCGCCTCCGGAGCGCCGGACCGGGTGATGATCGTGCCCGGGAGCCGCACGGCGAGCTATCTCGCACGGGCGGTGGAACGGAAGATGCCGGACATGGCCGGAGACAACGAAAGGTTGGCCGCCTTCGAGGCGCTTGTGAGGGCCCAATCCGTCACTGGGCCATCGCCTCGACGGCAGCGAGCTCAGGTCGAGCGTTCCACGACACGTATGAACGGACGCTGACCGTTCGGCTCGATTTCGACGCTTGCGCCGTCGGCGATGGCCTGGGTGATGTCCTGGTCGAAGCCGGAAATCAGGGTCATCCCGGCCAGCGCGGTGCCCTGAACCATAATCGGATTGACGGCATTGAGCACCAGTGCGGAGGGAACGATGCCGCGCGCGGCCATCTCGTACAGCATCCACGCCGTTGCGACACCGCCTTTCGCTGCGTCCAGGATCAGCACCCGGTCCTTGTAACTCTGCCCGGCGAGCTTGTGCTCAGGCCTGGAAAACACGCCGTGGATGCGGTCGAGATCGTAACGGGCGGAAAAGCCATCCTTCGCAACCAGCGCCACCCCCTTCACATTCTTGCCCATGCCGGCATTTGCGTAAAAAATAGATTGGCTCATTGGCTGATCCTTCCGCCGTCGCAGGCGATTTCGACACATTTTTCCATGGAAAGAAGGGCGGGGGTATAACCATAGCCGCCCAGAATGTTGGTCAGTTTGGCCGAGTTGGTCGCCAGCCGTTTCCATCCGTTAGCCTCGGCCATTTCCCGCGCATAGCTCTGATAGAAGCACATCCCTGCGAGCACGCTGGCGCCCGCCGCCTCGATCTTCGCCGTGATACCCATGCGGTCGGCGTCCGGCTTGACCTGCGGGCTGGTAATCGCGAGCAGCGGAATCGTCGTGCGCCGGCCCTCGAGCAGCAGCGAGAGCTGGCGCATTTCCACGAGGCTGAGTTGCGGCGCCGAGAATACCACGATGTCGACCTTGTCCAGCACGCCGCCATAACTTGCCTGCAGCGCGCGAACGTCGGATACCCCGAGATCGTAGCAGCGCAGCGAGCGCGGCGCGGCGGCGACGTCGCTGAGATGCGTGGCCTCCGGCGTCACTCCCACGATATGGAACAGCGCCACCGATCCGAAGCTCGCCATCGCCGCGCCGAAATGCTTCATCTCGTCCGACGTCGGACTGCGTTCTATTCCGACGATCGCCGGAACCTGCCAGTAATCGCCGGCAAGCCGGCCGATCAGCGCGCCGAGCGCGCCCCATTCGTTCAACGACTCCGGAGTCCAGTCGACGTTGACAATCAGCGTGGCGCGACGGCATTTATCGAGGTGGAATCCGTAACGCGGTGTCCGGCCAGTCAACCCGGCGCTCAGTGCCGAGGGACCGCCCTCGAAATTCGAACGCGCGCCGCAGACGCTGTTCGAGTAGATCACGACGCCGGTGTCGCCGTAGGCCGTGTGCTCGCCGCGCACCGGCGGCATGATGGTCTGGTAATTTATGCAGGTATCGGTCATCAGGATCCCGAGCGCCTCGAAGGCCACGATCGTACGCCGCTCCAGATCCAGCATCCACGACTGCTGCCTGAGCTTGCCGGCGGCGGCAAAATCGGTCCCGCGAGGATCCGTGATGGTCGGAATTCTCACCTGGCGCTGCTCGGCCGGCAATTTGGTCCAGTTCTCGAGCCATTCGACGCCGGCAGCACCGAGCGATTCGGTATCCGCCATGATGTGGGCCTGCATCACCGGAACGAAATCGGGTGCCTTGAGATAGGTCCCGACCTTGATTTGGTGATCGATGGCCCATTGCCTAAGCGGCCCGAACTCGCCGGCCAGCATGGCCTTTTCTTCGTCATTCAGTTTCATCGCAGAAGCCTCCGATCGTCGCGCTTCAATGCATGCTCATATGGGCAGGCAGGAACAGCGTCAGTGTTGGGAAGAAGTAGAGCAGGTAGATCATGACCAGTTCGATCGCGATGAACGGCAGGATGCTGACCATCATTCGCGTCAGCGGAATGCCGGATATCGACGACACCGTCACCAGATTGAGCCCGGTCGGCGGATGGATCTGGGCGATCTCCTGGTTGACCGCGATCATCACCCCGAACTGCACGGGATCGAGCCCGATTGCCTGGGCGATCGGAAAGAAGATCGGTATTGTCAGGATGGTAAGGGCGCCGGATTCCAGGAACGTGCCGAGAACCAGATCGGTCACCACGATGGCGGTGAACACCATCAGCGGGCCGCCCGGCACGCCGCCGACTGCGGTGGCGATATGTTGCGGGAGCTGAAGCATGGCGCTATAGCGCGCGAACACCGACCCGGTGCCGAAGATCAGCAGCAGCATGGCCGACGTCAGCGCCGCCGAGCGGCCGGCGCGCAGGATCCTGGCGGCATCCAGCCGTCCCCGCATCACCCCGAGCGCAAGCACATAGGCGACCGCGACCGCGCCGGTTTCGGTCGGTGTCACCCATCCGAGATAGATCGACAGGATGATGAAGACGGGCAGCGCGATGATCGGCAACGCGCTCCAGAGTGCCTGCAGCCTTTCCTGCATCGAATGCGAGCGGGCGCGAACCGCGGGACGATGCACCAGCACGACGTAGACCGAGAACATTGCTGTCAGCAGCAATCCGGGAAATACCGTTGCCATGAACAGGCTGCCGATCGACGTCTGGGTCAGGACCCCGTAGATGATCAGCGGCAGGCTGGGCGGCAGCAAAATTCCGAGCGTGCCTCCGCCGGCGATCAGCGCGCCGCGCAGGCTGTCCGGATATCCCTCGCGAGCGAGGGCCGGCAGCGCAATGAGCCCGACCGTGACGGCGGTCACCGGGCTTGATCCGGTAATGCTGGCAAAGATCGCGCAGGTCAAAATCACGGCGACGCCGAGGCCGTTGGGGACCGAGCCGATCCACGCCTTGGCGCAGGCAAACAGCTCGTCGCCGATCTTGGATTCTTCCACCAGCATCGCGGTCAGCACGAACAGCGGAATGGTGACGAGCTCGAAATTGTTGAGGCTCTGCCAGAGGAACGAGGTGAAGTCGACCATCGCGTGCAGCGGGCCGAAGATCAGGGCCAATCCCGCGAACGCGGCCAGCCCGATGGCAACGAAGATCGGAATGCCAAGGGCCATCAGCCCGAACATCACCAGCGTTATCAGGACGAAGGATGAACCCGCAAGCAAGCTCATGACCGCAGGTCCGGAACCCGCGGGGCGATGATGTGGGACAGTCCCTGCAGCAGGATGGCAAGCCCCCCGACAGGGAAGGCCAGCATCGGCCAGAATTGCGGCACCTGCAGCAGTGTGTCCGAACGCAAATCCTGTTCGAACGCGCCGTAGGCCTGCATCGTGCCGGCGATCAGCAGGATCAGTCCGAACAAAGCTTCGAGAACGCCCGAGAGCGTCGCCAGCGGCCTTGCCAGCGCCGGAAACTTCTGCGAAAGCAGCGCGATGCGGAAATGGTGTCCGGTACTCAGGCCATAGCCGGAGGCGGCAAACGCGATCATGATGATCAGATAACCGGTGGTTTCGAATACCCAGACCGGCGGCTGATCGAACTGGTCGGCGATAGTCTCGTACAGCACCGGCAGCGGCAGCAGCAGAATCAGAAGGACGCCGAAATAGCAGATCAACCGTGTTGCCGCCGTCAGGCCGCGCGCGGCACCGGCGCCTTTTGCAGGCTCGCCGGCCTCAGCGCTGGGCATCGAGCACCTTGCGGATCAACTCCTTCGGAAATCGCTCTTCCTGGGTTTTGGCCAGCGGCGCCAGTGCATCGGCGAATTGGTTGTATTCGGCGGTGTCCGGCAGCAGCGTGGTTACCGTCATGCCGTGCTCCTGCATCTGACCGAGTTCCCTGGAGTAGGACGCGATCATGGCCTGCGTCGCGTGACGGCTCGCGGCATAGGCGCTGTCGAGCACGATTTTTTGCAGGTCCGGCGGAAGCGCCTCGAGGGACTTGCGGTTCATGACGTAGCCAGTCAGCAACAGGCCGAACTCGCCGTTGGTGGCCAGCAGATATTTTCCGACCTCGTATTCCTTCAGGCCGATCGCTCCTTCCAGCCCGCCGATCGCCGCCTGAACGGCCCCGCGCTGCAATGCCGGATAAACGTCCGCGACTTCGATGGTCGATGGCGCGCCGCGAAGCGACTGCACGATTTCGGCGGTGAGCCGGTCGAAGACGCGGACCGTCTTGCCCTTGAAATCTTGCGGCGATTTCATCGGCGCTTTGGAGGCCACGACCACCGGCCCGTTGTACAGCGCCGCCAGCAGTCGGACGCCATGACCGGCCATGTCGTCGTCGAGGGCCTTGAACAGCCCGGTGCCCGGGCCGATGACCTTGTCGAAATTTTCCGCGGTCGGCCGAAAGAATACCGTGTTGAGCGCGCCGGCGGTCGGCACGATCGAGGACCAGCTTCCCATCGTCGTCAGGGAAATGTCGACGACCCCTGACTGGATGGCGGTCGGCACTGCGCGCTCGTTGACGAGAGAGCCGGCAGGAAAGGTCTGGACGCTGATGCGTCCGCCGCTGGCCTTCTCGACGGCATCCTTGAAGGTCGCAGTAAAATCGATGACTTGCGCCGCGGTCGGGGCGCCCCAGCTCGCCAGGCGGAGCGTATAATTATCCTCGGATTTGGCGGGCGCGCCGGCGGCGGCGAGGACGGCGCAGGCGCCGATTGTTGCTGCGAGCAATGGTCGCCGTGGGCGCCGCAAATCGGGGTCGGCCCGTGTTTCACCGGCGAAATTGCCGAGGTGGCGCTGGTACGAAGACCAGAAATCCAGACCAGCCATGTTCGCCCTCCCCCGAGGACCCCGCCGCGCCGGCTTGCGTCGACTTTGCTTGGCAGGGAATATGTTATAAGACGTATTAGATACAATATGAGATGACTATGGAAATTGAGTCAATCCCTGCGCTCCATAAATCCTTCGAACTTGAGCGCGGGAACCCGCGTGCGTTGCATGAGCAGCTCAGCGATCGGCTCAAATCGGAGTTGCTCGCGAACTATTCCGCAGGCCAGCAAATCCCGACCGAGGAAGCGATCTGCCAGACCTACGGCCTCAGCCGTGTCACGGTGCGGCGTGCGATCCAGACCCTGGTCGAGCGCGGCCTGCTGATCCGCAGGCAGGGCAAGGGTACTTTTCTCGCCCAGCCCAAGCCGCGCATCACCTACGAGATCGATCGTCTCGGTCCCTTCATGGACGCGTTTGCGAGCTCGAGCGAACCGGTAATCGCCCGCCTGATCGATTTTAGTTGGGCGACCGGCGAAAAGGTGCCGAAATGTTTCGCTAGCTCGAGCAGCGTTCTCGTCTATGAACGCGTCTACGAGACCGCCGAGTCGCCGCACGGTTTCCTGCAGATCACCCTGCCCGGCTTTCTCGGTGAGCGCGTCGGCCGAGCCGACGCCGCGGAGCACGGCGTCTACCAGATCCTGCGGGAAAAGCTCGGCATCGAGCCGTTTCGCGCTTCCTTCAACATCAGCACGGAGCTTCCGGGCGCGACCCTGGCTGCGCGTCTGGCCGTGTCGCCGACCACGCCGCTGCTTTCGTTGGAGCGCATTTCGTACGACGCGCAGGACGTTGCGATCGAGCGCACCGTGCATCACCTGCTGCCCGAAGTGTATCAGCTCAGCGTCAACGTCCACGCCCGGACATTCAGAAGCTGAAATCCGCCATCACGTTCCGAGCCAACCCGTCGGCGGCGGCGACAGGAGTTGCCCGGACGCCTCCGCTGGCGTCTTGCCTAAACCTGCGGTTGACCGGATTAGATGGTGGGCGCACCAGGGCTCGAACCTGGGACCCGATGATTAAGAGTTACCTAGACTAGTGAAATCATCGGGGTTTAATGACAGGGATGGGAAGTAAGCTTAATTTACCTTCTCATAGGTATTTCAATAGCTTAATTTACGGTTGGGATGCCGTTCTTATCCGATTGACACTTTCGGCTGGAGAGCGTCTTTTGGAGTTTTCGTGCCCCAATTGTGCCCCAGATTAGGCCTTGGGTAGTGCGTGCCCCAGGAGCCAAAATGCCCGTTTTAATTACTCCGAAAATGGTTGGGGCCGCCCTCGACGCTCAACAGGACGGCACCCAATCTGAAATCGTCGATGAGCGAGTGCCGGGCCTGCGACTGAGCGTCAAAGCTCGCGATTGCAGGTGGTCAGTGCGGGCCCGCGTACGCCGTACAGGCCTGCAGCGGCGTTGGGATCTGGGCGCCGCGTGTGCAGGCAACAAGGATGTCGACGGTCGCATATGTCTGGCGACTGCCAGAGGTCGAGCGTCGATCGTGCGAGAGAAGTGCCGTACTGGCGTCAATCCCGACGAGATCGTCGCGTGGTACACTGGCGGCCGCGAGGCCCTCGAAGCCCGAAGGGAGGCAGCCAAAGCGCCTGCGCTATCGTGGACCTGGGAGAAAGCAAAGGGCGAATACTCAGCGCACTTGTCCAGTAACAACCGGCAAGCCACAAAGACGGACTACGAGAAGAAGCTTCGCCTGCCAGAGCTTTCAAGATTCGCGGGTCGCTCGGTGCCTTCCATCTCCGCGAACGAGATTGCGAAGGTCTATGCCGATATTCACTCTCGGTCTCGCAGCACGGGCCATGCATTTCGCCGTGTGATCAAAGCTTTCTGGACCTACCTCGGCGATGCCACGCGGGCTGATGAAACCGGTGTGACGATCGATCTCGCCAGGCTCAAAAAAATACCAGACCCGCGCTCGGAGATCGGTGATCCCAACACACCGTTTGACCCAGAAGAGGAACACGGGGATGCGCCGCCGGAGATCGAACTGGGCCGCTTGCTTGCCATCTCAAGGTGTCCTGGCGTGCTCGATCCGAGGATTGCTTACGGCATCCAGCTTCTACTCGCCAGCGCGCAGCGGCGTCGAACAGTAATTGGTGCTGCCCGCAATCGCTTCAAGCGGTATCCCGAAACGCCCGACGAGGAAGCATGGTACGTGCCGCCCTATTGGCGAAAATCCGGCTCGAAGCGAGGCAAGCGATATCATCTCGTTCCGATTGTGAGCTGGGGCGCGAAAGCTGTCTACGAACTCGACAAGCTGAGCGACTTCGAAGGATCAAGCGGATGGCTATTCCCTGCGCGTGGTCCGGACAGTACCAAATCCGCCGATGATGGCTTGCTGAACGATTATCTCGAGGTGATGCCCGGCGTTGGGTTTTCACCACAGTGCGTGCGTTACGCGTTGGCAGAATACGGCGAGCGTGACCTCGGCTTCAGCAAATCAGAGGCAAAATTGATTCTGGATCACCTTGAAGGCACAGAATCTGATGACGTAACCGGACAGTTCTACAGCACAAACCCCGCGATCGCGCGGAAGCGCCAGATGATGTCCGCCTGGTGCGCGTGGCTGGATGATTGGGCCGAAAGGGCGATCAAGGAAGATCCGCGACTTCTAGACCACGACTGGTTGTGCGAGAGCATTTATCGAAATAGGTACGGCGAGGAGCGCCTGCGGCGTCGGATTGCATTGCGCAAGAAACAAGGTACGCCGCCGTGGGGCGTTGATCTTAAACAAAAACGTCCGACTCGAAAACGAGGCGCATCGTGACGCTGACAGAAGACCCATGCAGTTCGACAATCAGCCTGCAAGCGGCACTTCCAGTCGACCGGCTGAAAATGCTCGCAAACTTCGCCGCCACGCGCAGCGGCGATTCGAAAAACCGGCGCCTATTGCGTTTCGTAAATGCTATGGACCGACAAGTTTTCCGGTCAACACGTCATCGCTATCAAATCCATTTTCTTCGGTGAAGAGCGTGATAGCCCCGATTATCCGTTCGACACCCCTACCGTTGCAGGTAAAGGGAAGTAACAACCGCTCATACCGGATCAAAGGGCCATCTGCCTTGCGTAGCATGGAGAAACTAAACGACGGCCGGCGACTAACGACAACCTGTTCGTGAAACTGCAGAGCCTGGTCCCTAAGCGCTTCCGGCAGCACCTCGTCCAGGAATTTTCCGACACGTCTCCCAGAGTACATACGATCGAACTGTGCGCCATTCTGGATGATGCGGAAACGGTATCCGCATTCCGTCTGGACCACCTCTGAAAACGAGAGCTTGTCGATCGAGCGCGAAATATCGTCAGGCGCAAGCGCTTCAAATTGAGGCAATTCACGCTTGCTGCGTAGCTGCTCCCATAACTTCAGCAGCGATATCTGTTGGACGCATCGCATCCCCAGCAATGCGAATTGATCACGATACGACACGATGGTAGTCCCAATTTAATTAATTGAGGGAACGGAGATAAGCCCTGCCTTCGTCGGTGACCTTCCAAATCCCGGTCATTGGTTGAGATAAAACGATCAAAAATATCCGACAGGCGCAACTCTAGCCCATTGAGGGTTAATCCTCGCCTCTCCTGGTTACCATGGAACACTGTCAGGCCAGATGCAGAACGCTATCGATTGCGTCGAAGACATGAGGTTGGACGAAAATCCGTACCTCGAGGGGCGCGCTGTCGGCTGCATTGCGACCGCCGCTGGCTGGCAGGCGGCGGTTACAACGCTTAGCCCCCTGCGTGGCGTGGTTCACGCACTCAGAGGCTGGCCCACCCCCTTTGGTGTCGCGGTCAACACAGCTGAACCTGTCTTCGACACCAACGGCTCATGTATCTCGAAGAAAATCGCTGATTCTCTTGAGCTTGTGGGGCGACAGGTTGTCGATTTCGCGTGTGGATTCCGCGACAAACATCTGTGATGAGCCACATGTTTGGTTTTTTCTTTTGGTCCAGTTTTTCCAAGGGGTGCCGCTTCCAGAAATCTGGGCCTTCCCGGCGCCAGAGCCGCCCACTCCTTGATGAGAAACTCGATATCGGGCAACGAAAGAACGCAAATACTCTCCAGCGCTTGACGCTGATGCGGCCCCAATCGAGGCGAAAAGCTATGCGGCTCGCGGGCAGGCTTCTCCACTGCGGTCCTGGCCGAACGACGGAGGAACTCAAAGCACGATAGCTGCGAACTTCCGCAAGGCTGCCGCAAACAATTCCGGCCGCTCCAGCGGGGTCAAATGGCCGGCGTCGATTTCCTCGTAACGACCATTCCCGAAGGATTTCGCTACTTGTTGCGCAATTTCCGGCGAGACGGAGCGGTCACGCGTGCCGCCGATGACCAAGGCCGGCGTGGCAACACTCCGCAGCCGGTCGCCAAAATCGAGGCCGCCAATGGCGCGCCATTCAGAATAAAACTGCGAACTCTTATGTAATTGACATCGCTATATAATTTTTGGCGCCTTGGGTGAATGGCTGACCATCTAGCCAACAATAAGCGCGATTCAGCCGTACGGAGGGAATCAAGGCCGCGCCCGATCCACGAACCATGGATGGAACCCAATTCGGCTGCAACCGACAGGTAAATGCATTAACGTATCGCGCAAACTCGCAACTATGGTGGAAGACCTTTGGTAAAAAGCCCCATACGAGCCGTGAGCGATTCAGCCGAGTTGTTCAGGCATGTGAGTGTAGAGAAATCTCAATTTTACCGCTGCATCATGGACGTCTTCGCGACAGCGAAACGCCAATACCGTCTGCAATTAAGACCCGACGAAGTGCTGGGCGAGGCCGATTGGTCGGGCTGAGTTCTGGAATGATCAAGGTCCTACCGCCGCACTTATCCGCGCGGCAATGGCATTGAACAACGAAACGCTCCCCCCGGATAAGGGCTCGATGAGGAAATTGATACTCCACCTGAATTGCAGAGCCTACCGCGAGATTGGGACCTCTGGGATTTATTTCTTTTCCAAATCGACATACAGACCATCGCGTCGCACTCATCAAGATGGAGAGAAGCTTTGAAACCCTCTACATCTCCAAGGCCGGGGCCCGCATGATCTGGATTATCGTCTCAGAGCGTCGCGTGGTTCGAACGGAGAAACCTTGGCATCAACGAACGTCATCGTTGCGAGCCTCATGGTAGGCGGGACTAGCTTTTGATCCCGAGGAATATTTCTGTTGCCACCAACTCACACTCTGAAAACTACCCTACCATGAAGATTGATGTTGCCTTTGTGGCGCGATCAGCGACCGCCACAATTCCGAGACTACCTCTTAACGCAAATGCGTCGGACATACCAAAATCGACGTGGAATGACCCATTACCGAACATTCGGCCAACAGGATCGCCTCTTCATCCACAGCGATCAACAACGTTTGGTTCAATCAGAATTCCACATTAGGTAGTTTCCGAGGCTATTGTCGGCGCCGTTCTTGCCGCAAGATAAGTTAATTAGAAAACTCCGGAAAAATGACACGTCAATCCGGCGTTGGAAACTAGAACGAACGGTTCTCCGAAATGACCAAATTGCATAAGCCACGAAGCCGATATCCCAGCGGCAAGTTCCGACGTGCGAAGGCGGAGAAGATAATTTTGTCAAAGTTGTTTAGCATCGGGATTGCCGTCATTATTTGCGCGACTGCTTTGTCGACCACAGCTTACGCGGCCAAGCACACGCTTGCCCGTATTGCGGATACCGTGCCTAAATTCGACATGGCACGCGAATGTCGGTCCGAGGGAGGATCGACGGTCACGCTAGAAACATGCGCCCAGGATGAGGCTGAGGCGCGCGATCAGCTCAAACCGCTCTGGCGTCAATCCGGTGCGGCCGACAAAGCTTCTTGCCTCGGGGAAACTAGCATGGACGGCACCCCGAGCTACGTCGAATTGCTGACATGCTTGGAAATGGACAGGGATGTCAAAAAGTTACCAAGGTAATTTGGTATCATCCGTATTTCATTAGATTTCTGTGAATTATTTTTTAAGCGAGCTAAATTTCTCAGTGCGCTGGACGTGAACATGCAAGCCTTATTTGATCGTCATGTCATTGGCTGTTACCGACGACTGAGAGTTTTGTGGCGCTCCCGCCAGAACTGAAGGTGAGCGAGCTTTGCCAACGCCATACCGTTCCCAAACTCGGCAATCGATCCGAGTGTGGTGCTGCTCACCAGCGACTGGCCGTCTCTCAAGAGAATTTCAGACTGGCACCGGTAACCCGGCGCAAGAACCTCGACGGAATCTCGACGGAACCTCGACCAGCGGGTCTGCGATGGAGGCAGGAACCAGATGCACCTTTGACTGTTGGTCCAGCATCACCCTCCCTTTAATGGCCACACCGGTGACAGAGAGTATCGTGCTCTGGCCTAATCTTACGCAGGCAACAAATGCCACATTCTGTCAGCGCTGATCCCAGCCTCATTGAAATTGAACGGCCGCCGTGCCCGAAATGCCACGGCCCGATGACGCTTACCGGTGTGGTATCGAGGCGGGGCGGCCCCGAGGTGCGTACCTTCGAATGCAGCCTATGCAATCGCACCGAGAAGGTCACCGTCGAAAACGATCAACCTAGATGAACGCAGTTCTCTCGTTTCTAATCTCCGCAGGAATAATTGTTTTTGGCCTTTGGATCATTATCTGCTCCATCGAAGCGGGGGCATCTGTGGGCTTCCCGCTTATGGGTATTCTGCCAGTTGCAATAGGCTCCATCAGTTTTTACGACGCAATTTGTGAAGCCAAGCTCGCGCGGAATGTTGCAAAGAGCTGAACCTTGGTAATCTTTCGAGGCGTGAGCTTAACCATGATTCCGCTACCTCGGATCACGTTCGAAGGTTTGAATGGGTCGATCAGACTTGATCAATCATCCCCAACACAGTGCCCGGCTCAACGGTCCCACCGTCCATCACCAAGATTTTTGACAGCACCCCGGTCACAGGCGTTCGAATTTCATGGGTCACGTTATCGGTATCAATCTCGACTAGCGGCTCATGCACGGTGACCGAATCGCCCGGGCGCTTGAACCATCGCCCAACGGACAATTTGGTGCCAGCGCCTGGTATCGTCGGGACCTTTATTTCCGTCATTGCACTCATCCTTAAAACTCAGGCTCATAATGCTTACGCCTTCAAATGTGTGGTGCGCTCTCACCTCGCCACCTTTCGACAAGCCAAAATGCCAAAATCAAAAATAACGAGAGAACGAAAATGCCCCGCACGCAAGAAACGTTGATCCAACGCCCGTGGCCGTGACATCCTCCGAATGAGGTTGATCTGCTTGCAGTCTCCGCTCAGTTCCGTTTGTCGGAGTCAATTTCGCTTCGACTCTGTCGGCAGTTGGGCGTTTTCCTGTTCCATTTATTAGAGAAGTTCAGCGCGATCTTTCAATTTTGTCGAGATTAAGTGGTCTTGCAATTGGCTTGAGCCGACGCCCGGATGGCTCTTGCCGCAAACTCATCCGCGAGAGCGAGCAATCGTCGCTCTAGTTCAACGTCACCCGACACAAGAGCGAACCGGCGGCACTTCTTGACTTTATCGCGTAGTCGTTCGAGCTCGGACATACGTGCTGGCTCTATCCTTGTTTGCGCAGAGTGCGCATCTCTTCAAATCGCTTTGTCTCATCCCGCATAATCGCCGCGACGCCGGCCATCCGTCCGGCTTCGTCGTGGAACGGCACGATCGTGAATTCGACCGAAATTCGTGCCCCATCCTTACGGACGGAGGGTACCGCCAGAACAGCCCCGGCCGCGTAATGGCTCTCGCCGGTGTGCATCGTCTTGTCGAAACCGTCCCAGTGACGACGGCGCAGGTTTTCGGGAATGATGATGTCAAGCGATTGTCCCAACGCCTCAGCTTGCGCAAAGCCAAATATGCGTTCAGCGCCGCTGTTCCAGAACTGGATCATTCCTTTTGCATCGGCATAGATGACGGCATCAGGCATCGAGTTCACTAGGATGCTTGAAAAATGCGCAAAATCAAATTCCATAAATGTCCGTCCTTGTCGGCTAATCGGTACAGATTACCGACGAAAGCCGCGCCGAAATCCTAGTTGGGCTTCAACGGAGCTCAGTTCCGAAACCGCAAAGCCCGTGATCGGCGAGCAACCAATGGCAAACTGGAACTAGTGAGACGGTGCCACGCACTCGATGATCTTCCTATAAGCGATAATTCGTTCTCACTTCGCGAGAGCCATTTTTGGATTGAGATTCTGGATATGACCGCTCTCAGTGCCTGCTGTCGGGTCTATTACGACGTTGATGAGTGCAGGCCTCCCTGCCTGGAGGGCGTCGGTCACGGCCGCGCTGAGACTCGATTTATCGGTCACGTGATAACCGACACCGCCGAACGCCCCGATGAGCTTGTCATAGCGTGCGTCATGAACAAAGCCCGTCGGTGAAGGAGCAGCGCCGACCGCGTCGCCGTGGTAGATTCCGCCGTTGTTGAAGACCAGAATGACGATCGGAAGGCGGTAACGGCAGATGGTCTCGATTTCCATGCCGCTGAAGCCAAAGGCGCTGTCACCTTCGATGGCAATGACGGGTTTGCCGCTCACGACAGCCGCACCAATGGCGTATCCCATGCCAATACCCATTATTCCCCATGTTCCGCTGTCGAGACGCTTGCGGGGCTCGAACATGTCGATGATGTTGCGGCCAAAATCGAGCGTATTGGCCCCTTCATTGACGACATAGACATCGGGTCTGTCCGTCAGCGCTTCGCGCACGGCGCTCAACGCGCTGGAAAAATTCATGGGATTGGGATCAGCGTCGAGACGGACAGCCATCCGTTCGGTGTTTTTGTGCTTGTTCGCTGCGATGGCATCAAGCCATGCGGTACTTGGCTGGATCAGACCTGGCTTCAGCGAGGCGAGAAGGGCCGCGACAGCGGACTTGATGTCGCCGACGACGGGAGCCACGATAGGCAGGTTACTGTCTATCTCTGTTGGCGATATGTCGACCTGCACGAATTTTGTAGTGCCTGACCAGCTCGGCCGTTTCCCGTGCGCGAGAAGCCAGTTCAGGCGCGCTCCGATCAGCAAAACCACGTCGGCCTTGCCAAGAACCAGGGAACGGGCTGCCGCAGCAGATTGTGGATGATTGTCGGGAAGAAGACCCTTTGCCATCGACATCGGCAGGTAGGGGATACCCGTCTTCTCAACGAACGACCGTATATCCGCATCAGCCTGCGCATACGCGGCGCCCTTGCCGAGGATAATCAGAGGCCGCTGAGCGCTCGCCAGCAGGTCAAGCGCCAGCTTGATCGATTCCGGAGCGGGGATCTGCGCCGGCGCCGGATCCGCTACCTTCACCAGGGATTTGCTCGCCGTATCCAGATCAAGTGTGGCGCTGAGTGTCACGGCAGTCAGATCGAGATAAACACCGCCTGGCCGCCCAGATACGGCTGCGTGAATCGCCCGCGCCACTCCGACGCCGATATCCTGGGGCTTGTTGATGCGGAAAGCAGCCTTGGCGAAGGGCTTTGCGGCATTCATCTGGTCGAGTTCTTCGTAGTCACCCTGCTCGAGATCCACAATGGCCCGGTCACTTGATCCGCTAATCAGGATCATTGGGAAGCAGTTGGTGGTGGCGTTGGCGAGTGCCACCATTCCGTTCAGGAATCCCGGACCAGAGACCGTGAGACAAATACCCGGTTTCTGGGTCAGATACCCGGTAATCGCCGCCGCGTTCCCGGCGCTTTGCTCGTGCCGAAACCCCAGATATCGCAAGCCCTCCGCTTGCGCCAATCGAGCCAGATCCGTGATCGGGATGCCGGCAACGCCATAGATAGTGTCAATTCCATTGAGCTTCAGAGCATCCACCACGAGGTGAAACCCGTCGGTCATTGCTGGTGCGTCCATGTCCATCGCCTCATACACTTTCTGTCAATTGCCGCGGCAGATCGCACGTGGATGTGCAGATTTAGAAGATCCGATTGAACTCGACGTGGCTCGCCAAGAAAGCCGAGCTCTGCTGAGCGCGGCTTCCAGGGGTCGCGCCTTCAAACGGCTTTGACCTTATGAAGATTGGCGATTTGTTCTCGATTGTAACCCAAGCTCGCCAGCACTTCGTCAGTGTGCTCGCCCAGCAGCGGCGAACCGGTGATCTTGGGTTTGAAGTCCGAGAACTTCATCGGACTGCCGACCGTGAGGTAGGTTCCACGTTGCTTGTGAGGAACTTCAACGATGGTGCCCGACGCGCGCAACGCCGGGTCGTTCTCGATTTCTTTCATGGACAGCACTGGTGAACAAGGAATGTTGAACTTTCGGAGAATATCCACGGCTTCAAACTTGGTTTTGTCAGCCAGCCACACCTCGATGGCATCGAAAATTTTGAAGATATGGGGCTGGCGTGCTTTGGGCGTGGAGAAGGCCGGGTCGTCAATCCACTCCGGTTTGCCGAGCGCCTTGCACGTGGGGCCCCAGTCAGTGTCCTGAATGGTGAAGTAGATATATGCGTTCGGATCGGTCTTCCAGCCTTTGCACTTGAGCACCCAACCCGGCTGGCCGCCGCCGCCCGCATTGCCGTCACGGGGAACCACGTCGCTGAATGTGCCGTACTTGCCATCTTCTCGAACCGGATACTGCGGATATTCTTCCAGGTAGCCCAGGCGATCCAATCTCTGTTGATCACGCAGTTTGACCCGACACAGATTCAGCACGCAGTCCTGCATCGAAACTGCCACCTTCTGCCCCTTGCCGGCTTTCTCCCTGCCGATGAGGGCGGTCAGAATCCCGATCGCCAGGTGCATGCCGCTGTTACTGTCTCCCAGCGCCGCCGCACTGATGGTCGGGGGCCCATCCCAGAAGCCGGTAGTCGAGGCTGAGCCGCCGGCACATTGCGCGACGTTCTCGTACACCTTGATGTCCGAGTAGGGGTGACCTTCGCTAAAACCCTTGACCGATGCAAAAATAATCTTGGGATTGAGCTTCTGGATGTGCTCCCAGGTGAAACCCATCCGGTCGAGCGCGCCCGGACCGAAGTTTTCAACCATTACATCGGATTCCCGGATCATCTTTTCCAAGACTTCCTTACCTTCTGCCGTCTTGGTATTCAGCGTCAGCGATCGCTTGTTGCTGTTGAGCATGGTGAAATACAGAGCATCGACATCAGGAATGTCGCGCAGCTGGTGACGTGTGGAGTCGCCTGTGCCCGGCCGTTCAACCTTGATCACGTCGGCGCCAAACCAGGCCAGCAACTGCGTGCAGGCTGGGCCGGCTTGCACGCCGGTAAAGTCGATGATTTTTATTCCTTCAAGCGGCAAACTCATGATCTGTGACTCCTCGGTTGACTGGCATATAACGGATGATGGACGCTAGATATTTTCGCGGCAGGCTCGACGATTTTATCTTCGGCGTGGTGTCGATTTGCAGCCGGCCGCAGGACAACGAGCACCAGGAAAGCGGCAACGACATTGATACCCGTCGCCAAAAAAAGCAGATCGTTCCAGTTCCCGGTTGCCTTCGCTGCGACCGCTCCAAGCGGCACGAGTAACGCCGCAGCACCCTTCGCGGTGTAGAGCATGCCCGTATTCGTGGTGGCGTATTTCGCGCCGAACAAATCAGTGCACATGGACGGAAACAGACTGAAGATGTTTCCCCAGCAAAAGAACACCATGCCGACGAAGAAGATGAATCCCCAAGGATGGCCTCCCAGCACATACAGCAGGAAATAGCTCGCGGCGCCGAGAGTGAAAGCGATCGCCATCGTCTGCCAAAGACCGATGTGGTCGGACACCCAGCCAAAGAGCGGCCGGGCAACACCGTTCATGACATTGGCGAAAACGAGCGCCACGGAAAGTGTCGTAGCGCTCAGAAACACCACCACGTCTGAAATGTGGTATGCTTCCGCAATCGGCGCGAGATACGCGGTTACGACCAACCCACCGGCGCACATGAGCACATCCAGCACGTAGAGCACCCAAAATACGCGACTGCCAAGGACCTCGCGGGCCGTATAGCTCCGGGTTGTTTGCTGAACTTTAACCTCGGCGACCACAGGCGCTTCGCCTGGCTCCGGGTTCCGGATGAATTGCGAGACGATGAGAACGACACCGCCCTGAATCAAACCGAACCAGAAGAATGCTGACTCGTAACCATGCCCTTCGATGAGCATTCGGATCGGAATGATGGTGAGCGCGGCCCCTGCGCCGAAACCGCCTGCCACCAAACCGACTGCGAGACCGCGATGATCCTTGAACCATTTCACCGCCGTACCGACCGCCGTACAGTACACTGCGCCGGATCCAAGACCGGACAATGCACCTCCGACATACAACGTTGTCAACGAAACCGCGTAGGAATCAATTACCCAGCCCAAGCCGACTAAGATACCTCCCACACCCATCACGATACGTGGCCCGATGTGTGGACCTAACCTATCGGCAATCCAGCCATTTACGGGTGTGGCCCAAGTCTCAAGCGCCACGAAAATGGTGAAGGCTACCTGAATATCCGAAACCGCCCAGTTGTGAGCTTTCTGCAAGGGGAGGACAAATACCGACCAGCCATACTGCAGGTTGGCGATCATGATCATGCAGACCACGCTCAGTATTAAGTGTCGCCAGCGTTCGTTGTTGTGAGCCGTGCTGGCGTGAATCGGTAGGGCGATAGTGCTCATCGGGTACTCCGGCTTCCATCATTTTCATTTCGTCTGGTGCACGGTTCAAAGCGACCAACTTTTGGAATCATGCCAAAGGTTGTTCGGCGAGCATTTCAGACACCATCAAGTCATCGTTATTCAGCGGCGGCGGCGTTCATAAGGGCAAATTCGCGACGAAGCGCGTCGCCATGTTGATTAAGTGTTGGGGCACCAATACGCGTCGGCGGATCTGCGTATCCCGAGATTTTTACGGGATTGCCGGGCATGCGGACGCCGCCGGCTTCGATCAGCATATTGCGCGCCTTGGTCTGGGGATGTACCGCAGCCTCCGCTACGTTCAGTACCGGCCCAACCGGTACGCCAGCTTCGTGAATCACTTTGAGCCAGTGTGCGGCGGTCTGTTTCTTGAGAGCCACTTCAAGCTCAAATTTGAGAGCTGCATTGTTTTCCATGCGGTGTTGGTTCGACAGAAAGCGATTATCGGTGACCAGGTCCAGCCGTCCGATGACCTTGCAGAGTTCGGCGAAGAGGTGGTCATTTCCGCAACAGATAACAAATTCCTTGTCGAACGACTGGAATACGTCGAAAGGCGTCATGAACGGATGCCTGTTTCCGATCCTATGGAGCGGCTTGCCGGTCGCGACGAACTCCATGAAGCCATGCTCCAGGAATGCGAGCGTCGCATCGAACATCGCTACGTCGATTTGCGCGCCGTTTCCGGTCTTCTCGCGAGCGTAAAGCGCGCTCGCTATACCGCAAAACATGAACACGCCGCCGCAAAGATCGGAGAGCGACGTTCCGACACGGGTCGGTGGACCGTCCGGAAATCCGGTCATGCTCATAATGCCGCTCATTGCCTGGATGATGGTGTCATAAGCCGGATAGGTGGCGAGCGGCCCGGTTTGGCCGAACCCCGAAGAGGACGCATAGATCAAGCGCGGATTGATCTTCGATAGCTCTTCATACGAGAAGCCCAGACGCTTCATCGTGCCCGGCCGAAAATTCTCGGTCACCACGTCGGCCACACGCACCATGTTGAGAAAGAGCGCCCGGTCGGCATCTTCTTTCAGGTTCAGGGTAATGCTTTCCTTGCCGCGGTTGACGAAGCTGAAATACAGCGACTGATCCTTGACGAAGGGTCCATATGTTCGGGTATCGTCACCATGTCCCGGGGGTTCGATTTTTATAATCCGAGCACCGAGATCGCTTAGAATGGTCGTTCCGAACGGACCGTTCAGGACGTGTGTCAGATCGACGACGAGCAGGCCAGTGAAGGGACCATCCACTTTTTCTGCTTTTGAGGATGGCATCTTCAGATTCTTTCTAACGATAAGCTCGTGGGGGCGTCGGATAGAATTAATATTCTAGCGAGCCACGGGCGGACCTCGTCGATCTCAATTTTTTTGGCTTCCATGCTGGACCGGAGTAATATGCTTCCCGCGAATACAAACTAGGCTCGGAAACTACCTAGTGCTATCCGCCGATATTCCCTCGAAGGGAGCTATCCAAACTTTAGTTTCCCGATTACAGACCCACAATTTTGGCATTCAGAGTCGGATATTTTACGATCGCGCATGGACCCCGCCTCATATGAACGTTGTGGGTAATTCTATTCAGAAGCGCTGCGATCCGCACCGGCGTCTAAGCTTCGCGATCTGCACTTGCGCACGAGCGTTGAGCTACCGGTATTAAGAATAGCTTCGGCGGATCATTTTAAATGCCCTGCGATCATCCATGATGGTGTCGCGTGCGCGAAAGCTACGGTGGATCGTCGGTCGAACCTCATCATCGGCATTGAGTAGTTTCCGACCCTTTGCGGACCGCCCTGAGCGGTCTTTAATGCGTGATGCAGCCTAGCACTCGGCGTTCAAAAGCGTAGCAAGAGTTCGTGGGCAAGCTCATCGTGTCCCGGTCGGGCTCGATGACAAAACGCGGCTTGGATGCCTCGAGCCAAGAAAGAGTGAGCCCTGTTGCAAGCCAGAACCAGCTTTCTCATGATACCGTGTGCAGCGTTGGCCGTGGTAGGGCTCTGCCAAGTTCCGGTTGCCGCTGACCCTGTCGCGACGTCGCTAGTGACCTTCACCACCCTGGGTACCAATTCCGGCCCGATCCCCAACGCCTCGCGCGCTGAGCCAGCCAACCTCATTCGTCTTGGCGATCAGACGATCGTGGTGGACGTCGGTGACGGCGCGGCCGGCCAGCTTGCCAGGGCGGGCGTGAACTTGGGGCAGGTGCGAACTATCTTCATCAGTCATTTGCATTTCGACCATACCGGCGGCCTGTTCGGCCTTCTGGGGGAGCGCTACCAGGCTGGCTATGGTGGCGAACTGACCATTTACGGCCCGCCCGGTACGAAGCAGCTGATCGACGGCCTTCTGTTGGGGATGCAGCCCGGCATCGTGGTGAGCGCCACCATCCGGGGACCCGCGCCACCGTCAGAGGGCAAAGACATCAAAGTAATCGAGATCGGTGACGGCGCGAATGTCGCTATTGGTACGCTGACAGTCACCGCCGCCGCCAACACCCACTACAGCACCTTGCCGCCCCCGGAACAGGGTTCTGTCCGACCCTTGTCCTTGTCTTTCCGCTTCGACGCCCCCGGGCGCTCGATCGTTTACACCGGCGACACAGGACCCAGTGAAAACGTCGAGCGTCTCTGCCAAGGTGCGGACCTGCTCGTCAGCGAGATCATGGATCCGGTCGCAGCACTCGCAGCCATCAAGGCATCCCGTCCGGACCTCCCGGACTTCGTGCTGAAGATCGTGGAATCTCACTTCCGCAGTGAACACTTGGCTCCAATCGAGGTCGGGCTGCTGGCCCAGCGTTGTGGGGCCAAGGCATTGGTTCTCACGCACGACGCCATTGCAGACGATGCCATCCCTGCCGCGCGGGACAAGATCGCCGCCAGTTATAAGGGGCCAATTACCTTCGCAAAGGACGTCGATAGCTTCTGAGGCCGACGCGACAGCTGCAGATTGGAAGCGGGTCTGCCGAGACCAAAACTCCCGAAGTGCGCTGTCGGACCGGCCTACAATTCGGTCAGGGCCAAAACGAGGATATGAGTAGTTTCCGATCCTGTTCCACTATTTTCGGTCGTCCTAGCTTCCGGTCAGTCAACTGTTGAGGAGGCTATCATGACACCACTGAACAAGACTGAACGTCGCGCCATTGTCGATACCCACCGGCACCCGTGGGGAAAAAAAATGCAAGCCAAGATGCAGGAGCAGGGCCTGCTTGACCCGAAAAAAGGATTCCCGCAGACGAACGCTCAGGACTTGATGGCCTATCGCGAGGTTTTCGATCTGGACTACGCGATGCCTATCCAGCGCGAGGGCGGCATCACCCTCAGCCTCATGACCAACGGCGGTGAGGTCCCATGGATTGCACATGATCTGCTCAAAGTCAGCACGGTCGAGGGCCTAAAGTACTTGAACGACGAATATGTGGAAATCATGAATCGCTATCCCGGCGAGTTCGTACCAACGGCCAACGCACACGCACTTGAAGGTGCCTGTCGGCCCGTTGTTGAGGAGATGATCCGCAAGGGCGGCGCCAAGGCAATTTCAGTGGCATCCAGCTACGGCGACGGCGCGGATCGCGTCTTCCTCGACAGCCCTAAGGCCGAGTGGCTGTGGGAGTTTGCGGAAGCGAATGACATCGTGGTGCACATCCATCCCCCGATGCAGTCGATCGGGCACGAGGCGCTGATGCAATATCGCCTCAACGAGGCGGTTGGCCGACCTTTCGACTCGACCGTTAACGGCGCCCGGATGATTGCCTCCGGTGTGTTCGATCGCCACCCAAAACTGCAGGTGCTGATCGTCCACATGGGCGGCGGGCTCGCGTCGATTGTTGGACGCCTCGAATTTTGTTGGCACCTCAACTACGACGGGATCAAGAATCCGCCTGCTGGCAAGCCTTACAAGAACAAGCGGTCGCCAATCGATTATTTCAAGACCAACATTCTGGTCGATACCATGGGATTCAACGCACTTGGGGTACGCGCCGCGATTGAAATGTGCGGTGTGGATCGAGTGGTGTTCGGCTCCGATTTCGGTCCGGTGCCATACGGGATCAAAGAGCAGGTGCAGATCGTTCATGAAGTGCTTCCGAATCCGGCTGAGCGCGAACTGGTGTTGTGGAAGACAAGCAACAGGGTATTCCGCCTGGGCCTAGCTGTTGCCGATCTCATTACCCCCACACATCTTCCGGCGGTAGCGTGATCCGATTGGAATGAATCGGATTTGCCAGCCGAATTAGGCTCCTGCCAATTGCTTTTGATGAGCATCTTTATCTGACGGGTGCACGCTTGCTAGTTATGAGAAAGAAAGTTCATGCCAAAAACTGAGGTAGTCAGTGCATCCTTGCGAAACGAGCGTCAATCCGCCCAGGCGGCCAGTTCGCAACCCAAACCCAACGACGCCTTTGTCGAGCTTCACGACTTCGTCTTTGGCAATGGCGAGACCCTGGCGTCGCTAAAACTGCACTATCTGACACTCGGAACGCCACAACGCGACGCGAGCGGCGCAATCGATAATGGGATTCTTCTGCTTCACGGCACTGCGGGATCGGCTGCCGACTTGGTGCAGGCCGCTTTCTTCGATGCGCTTTACGGTGCCGGGAAGCCGCTCGACCTTAGCCGCTATTTTCTCGTGATCCCGGACGCTATCGGCGCGGGAGACTCAAGCAAGCCATCGGACGGATTAAAGGCCCATTTCCCTCATTACGGCTACAAGGATCAGGTTCGGGCTCAGCATCTACTTCTTGAGAGGATAGGTATTACGCACCTGAAGCTGGTGCTTGGGACGTCGATGGGAGGCATGCAGACCTGGCTTTGGGGCGAGATGTTTCCGAACGACATGGATTGCCTCGTGGCGCTGGCCAGTACGCCTGCTGCGATCAGTGGAAGGAATATGATTTGGCGCGAGATGATCATCCAAGCCATTCGTAGCGACCCAGACTGGAACAACGGCGACTATCAGAAGGACTCGCCGCCGAAAAACTGGATCAAGGCGGTCATACCCTTATCCGCAATTATGACGGGATCGGCTGGGCAGCTTCAAAAGCAGGCACCTACCCGCGAAACCGCGATAGACCTCGTCGACAGGCTCGAGGCTGACGGCGAAGCCTATGACGCCAACGACATGCTCTATGCGTTCGAGAGCTCGGCTGACTATGATCCGGCACCAAAGCTCAACGCGATCATCAAGCCGATGCTCACCATCAATTTTGCAGACGACCTGACCAATCCTTCCGAACACCTGCACTTACCTACTGCATCGAACTACGCCGAGGTGATGATCCCAGCTGGCCCTGCCAGCTACGGTCACATGAATCTTGCGCACCCTGCATTGTGGGCTTCGGCTCTTCAGTCTTTCCTGCTGCGCCTCCCGCAGGCGCACTGATGGGTGACCGCCATGGCGGGCGTTCGACTGCGTAGCATCTGCCCGAGGAGCCATGTTTACGGTCCCGTCTTGCGCCGCTGGCATCCCGGTCGCTGGGTCACACCACACGAGGAGCTGCTCGATGGAAAAGTTAAGTTGCGTTTCGATTATCCAGAAATCGGTCTTGAAGTTGCCGCCGCTTTTCGCCGCACCTATCCATATTGATCATTTGTGGGCCACCAGATCAACGTGCGCCCTTCGAAGCACAATCCACGTCGATCAGCTGGAACCCTACGTCACAAAGTTAAGTGAAGCAGGTTGGAACAATTACAGCCCGTTCAAAAGACTCCTGTGGGACGAAACATACGTTTCCGCCATCTCGACGGCCTTATTGTGGAGTATGTTGAACATGACGCTTGATCGTGACTCCCTGATTCAAGGGCGCCTCAGCAACCACTGTGTCCGCTAGTCTACGAACGGAGACGCCGTGCTTAACGCTGCGCCCCTCACCTTGGACGACAACGATCCGCGCGTAACATCCGCAGAGGCCGCCGAGAAGCAGCTCTACGACTTCTATGGGATTTCCTATGTGGTTCGCTATATCTTGCTTCCGCGCCATGGAATCAAGGTGCGCATCACCGAGACCGGCGCGGGCGCCCCCGTCGTCATCGTTCCGGGAAATACCGGAGACGGATTCCCGTTCATCCCGCTGCTGCCGCACCTCCCAGGCCGCCGCATCATCACCATTAACCGCCCGGGCGGCGGGCTCAGCGAGGGAATGGACCACGCAACAGTCGATTTTCACGACTTTGCCGTCGAAACACTCACAACCGTTTTCGATGCCCTTGGGTTAGACCGTGGACCAATCGTCGCCCACTCGATGGGCGGTCACTGGAGCCAGTGGTTCGCGATTGCACGCCCCGAGCGTGTCACAGCTCTCGCACTGCTCGGCGTACCCGGGAACGTCCTCACCTCCCGTCCGACATTTCTGCTTCGGATGACCACGGTTCCGGGGCTCGGCAAATCCATCGGTCGTCTCAGTGTACCGAAAAATGCGCGCACCGCACTGAACGGTCTGAAAATCACCGGCCACTCCGCCGAATCGATCGCCCGCCAACCTGCGGCTCTCGCCGATTCCTACTACCGGTTTGCAAACCTTCCCAACTACCTCACATCAACCCTCAGCCTGATGACATCGGTCAACAGGCTTTGCGGTTCGAAACCGCGCTACCGGATCACTGCCGAACAGCTGGTCACGATCACCCAACCCGTTCTCTACCTGTGGGGCACGAATGACCCGTTCGGCAGCGTCGAGACCGGACGGAAAATCGCCTCCTTCGTGCCGGACAGCGAATTCCACACTCTGGCCGGCGGGGGGCACCTCCCCTGGCTCGACGACCCTGAATATGCGGGCCGTCTCGTAACCGACTTCCTCGCCCGCAACCGGGCCGTGGAGGGTGTCAGCAAATGACCGACTCACAATCCGCGCAAAGGTGCGATTCACCCGGCGACTATTGGTCTCGACTTCCATTATTCACTTTGGCACAACCGCGCTGTCTGGTTCCGCGTGTCGCCGCTGCCATTCGTGAGCCTGGTCAGGCTACGGTTGAGCTGTTCGCCAAGCAGGCGGTCCCTATCGATCGGCTCAGTGGCAGCCTCGTGGTCGTGACGGACCGCGCCGGCAACACCGGGATCAGCATCCCATTCCTGCACCGCCAGGAGGTCGACGCGGAGGTTTATTCCGTGCGGCCTCATGCGCCGCGGCCTTGCCTCGATCGCGAATGCTCGCGTCAAGGTTAAGAAAAAAGCAAAAATGTACCGCCTACAATCAAAAGCCACGCACAGAGCGGGCCGAACAGAATTCGCAACAGCTTGTTGTCGGGACGGTATCCGACACCGTATACAAATGCGCCGGCTAACCCAAATAGCATAACCGGTAAAGCGGTGTGAATCCGGCTTTGCGGTACATGACGCAACAGAAACGGAAACAGCATAAGGGTCCCACTCCCGGCCAGAGCCACGATGAACGAGACGGCGCGTACCCATTGCACGGGCACGGCCAACCAATCATTCCGGACGCGCGTCATCGATCAGACGGCGCGCGTGAGCCTCGAACCACAGGGCGTTTAGAATCGCAAATGCCGCAGCAAATCCGACGCCAAGTACCCAGGTGAAATACCACATCGGGTTTGCTCCAGTCAGTAGACGGAATGAATGTTGCCTTCGATATAGGCGGCCGTCACGGGACCGCGCAGCACACGGTAGACCCAGGCGGTATAGAGAAGGATGAGCGGCAGAAAAACAGCGGTCACGAACAGCATGATCTCTAGGGTCAAGTGGCTTGACGACGCATCCCAGACCGTGAGACTGGCGCTGGGTTCCAGCGATGAGGGCAGCATGAAGGGAAAGATGCTTAGGCCGGCAGTCGCGATGATCGCAGCCACACCCGCACCGCTGGCGATGAAGGCCGCGCCCGCGCGGCGGGCAGCGAGCAGGAAGGGCGTTATAGCCAGAGCTGCGACGCCCACGACTGGCGCGGCCAATATCCACGGAAAAGTCCCGTAATTGGTAAGCCAAGCGCCAGCCTGACGGGTCACCACTTTCAGAAGCGGGTTCGATGGTCCATCGTGCGGCAGATTGGACGTGATGACGTAGCCGTCGACGCCAAACGCGACCCAGACACCCGCCAGGATGAAAAGCACGATGGCCAGCGGCGCCATCACCCGTCCAACCCGCACAGCGCGATCGACGATCACGCCGCTGGCCTTCAGTGCAAGATAACTGGCTCCATGAAGCGTAAGCATGGCGACGCTGATCAGTCCGCTCAGGAGCGCGAAAGGATTGAGGAGTCCGAAAAACGTGCCCTCATAGGTCATGCGCATCGTGTCATCGAACTTGAACGGCACCCCGAGAATGACGTTGCCGAAGGCGACACCGAAGATCAACGCGGGTACGAGCCCGCTCACCGCGATGGCGGTGTCCCAAGTCGCGCGCCAACGCGTGTTATCGATCTTGCTTCGGAACTTGATGGCTACCGGCCGCACGATGAGCGCGGCGAGGACGATAAACATCGCCAGATAAAACCCGGAGAAAGCTGTCGCGTAAAGGATCGGCCACGCCGCAAAGATCGCGCCACCCCCAAGAATGAGCCAAACCTGATTGCCTTCCCACACCGGGCCGATCGTATTGATGACGACGCGGCGTTCGATATCGGTGCGGGCCACAGCCGGAAGGAGCAGCGCGACGCCGAGGTCGAAACCGTCCATTACTGCGAATCCGATCAGCAGAATACCGAGTAGCGCCCACCAGATCAGCCGCATGATTTCATAATCGAACATGGTGCGCTCCTATTCAGCAGCAACGGCGAGGCGAAGATCGGGCCGGAGAACGGGCGCGTCCGCAGGCGGGCCGGCTTTTATCGTCTTGACGATCAAGAAGACATCAACCACGGCAAGCGTCGAATAAAACGCCACGAACCCGATCAGGGTGATCCAGACGTTGGCCGCCGAGATGCTGGAAACCGCAAGGAATGTCGGGAGCACACCCTCGATAACCCAGGGCTGCCGACCGACTTCGGCAACGATCCAGCCCAATTCTGCCGCGACCCACGGCAGCGGCAAGCTAAGCAACGCTACCCAGAGGAAGCCGCGATATGCCGTTAGCCGCCGCTTGCTGGCGAGTACAAAGGCGACCGCGAACAAGGCTATAAAATAGAAACCGAGCCCGACCATGATACGGAAGCTCCAGAACAGGGGCGAGACGGCCGGTACAGTACTCCACGCGGCCTGACTGATCTCTTCTGCCGTTGCGTTGGCAATATCGGGCCGAATCTTCTTCAGCAGCAGCGCGTAACCGAGATCGGCGCCGTTGGAATCGAGCCTTGCCCGCTCCGCGGCATTATTCGGTTGTGCCCTCACCTTTTCAAGCGCGTCGTAGGCGATAAGACCGCTGCGGATGCGTACCTCCGCACGACCGACCAATTCCTTGATGCCCGGCAAGGTCTTGTCGATCGAGCGAGTCGCGATCAATCCGAGCATCCAGGGCACCTTGACCTCGTAATCTGTTCGCCGGTTCGCAAGATCGGGAAGCCCAACGATAGTGAACGAGGCCGGTGCGGGTTCCGTATCCCACATCGCTTCGATTGCAGCGATCTTCATCTTCTGGTTTTCACCGGCCGTATAGCCACTCTCGTCGCCGAGCACGACCACCGACAGCGCAGCCGCCAGTCCAAAGCTGGCGGCGACGGTCATCGACCGCTTTGCAAGTTCGGTGTGCCGTCCCCGGATCAGGTAGAAGGCGCTCACCGACAGCACGAACATGGCGCCTATCACATAGCCGGCGCTGACGGTGTGCACGAACTTGGCCTGTGCGACAGGATTGAACAGTACATCCGTGAAGTTGGTGACCTCCATCCTCATGGTGTCGGGATTGAATTTCGCCCCGATCGGATATTGCATCCATCCGTTGGCGATCAGTATCCATAACGCAGAAAGGTTGGAGCCGAGCGCCACCAGCCATGTCACGCACAAATGCTGCAAGCTGGTGAGCTTGTCCCATCCGAAAAAGAACAGGCCAATAAACGTGGCTTCCAGAAAGAAGGCCATCAGGCCCTCGATCGCCAATGGCGCCCCGAAGATGTCCCCGACGTAGTGGCTATAATAGCCCCAGTTCATGCCGAACTGGAATTCCATGGTGATTCCGGTGGCGACGCCCATCGCGAAATTGATGCCGAACAACAGCCCCCAGAATTTTGTCATATCCCGCCAGATGCGGCGGCCGGTCATGACGTAGACGCTCTCCATGATGCCGAGCAACAGCGACAGCCCCAGCGTCAGTGGGACGAAAAGAAAATGATACAGCGCCGTCAGGCCGAATTGCATGCGAGACAGAGACACGACATCTATCGAGGTCATCAGTAACGACTTTCTGTTTTTTCGGCACTCACGTTGTCGAGAATATGCCTGTCCAGGGCCGTATCGTTGATGCGCGGGCGCTGATCCGGACCGAAAACAAAGATCGCAGCCGCTAATACAATCGACATCTTGATGGATAGAATGATAATGATGTCGCGCCTGAGGTTTTTCGAATTCGTGCTTGCTGTCATTTGAATTTCGGCTGAGGAGGATGCTATTGGCTTCGCACCGAGACTAACTTCGCGATCCGCACGGGCGTTAGCTATCGGTATCGAGAATAACTTCGGCGGATTATTTAAACGCGCTACGATCATCCGTGATGGTGTCGCATGAGCAAAGGCTACGGAAGATTGCCCGGTCTAACCTCATCATAGTATTTATGGAATTGCTTCTCGTAGGTTCGATCAACAGTCTTGGATGCGTCATATGCGGGGCTGTCTTTAACGCTACGACGACTGACGTTGAGTTTCACCAAGCTATCCGTCCAATCGATTTCTGCTACTGATCGTGGCGAGACAAGGACTCTCTTTCCGGGCCACCAGTTCTTCGTGTCGACGACGAGGTAATGGATTGCCCAATCGGCCTCCTCGACGAGGAAGTCCTCGACGTGCCCGATGTCGCCGTCACTCGTGTGGATATGATACCCTGTGATAGCTTCGAAGCTGCGGAGATGCTGGTCATCTCCGCCTCTGCGAACAGCGGCCATATCCTCGTCGCGTCGCATTGACCCACGGGAGGATAATGGCGCCATGAGGCCTCCCCCATCGCCGTACCCGCCCATATAAAGGCCTGCGCCCCAATAAGGACTCCAGCTATAGTGATCGTAGATGCTGGCTTCCATCTGTCGCGAGACAGGCCGTTTGGTATCGATATCCGGGCTGTCTTTGACCTCTTGCATCGTTAGCCGAACGACGAATTCGCGTCGTGCGGGATCAAGATGCCCCAACGCGAACGCAGGCAGGAGTACTTTCCGACCGGTAAGCCAAGTGCCGGTATCCACGACCAACCAGCGGATCAGCCAGCTCACGTCGTCAAATAGAAAATCGCTAACGGTTCCGAGGTGGCCGTCACTTGCAGCGATGGCGTAACCATGAATCGCGGACGCATTTCGTAGCATTTCGCACTCCCTATAGCTTACCGCTCCGCAGATCGACCGTTGCATCGTCCCATAGTTGGGTCTTCCAGCAACTACTAGGCTGATCTTAGTAGTCGTTGAACGGCATCGGCAGGGTCGGAAACTACTCAATTGCTTGTCGGCGGCCGCAGATCCGGGGTGCATCAACCGCGGGCTCTTGGATGGGGGAAGTGTCCCTACCGAACGAGCCTATTCCCATAAAATACGGGAGCCCACTCATATCCCGAGCTCACACGGCGAACGTGACCTACGCCTGGAAAGGAAGCGTGCGGCACCGCGATCAGCGTACGGTCTCGGGAAAAATCAGCGAATGCCTTCTTTCGAACGCTTGCTAACCTTGCCGGGTCTACGTCATACGTGATCGTGATACTCGGATCTGTGAACTGACCTGAGCTGACGTGAAAAATGTCGCCTACAAACACGATGCTCTCACCCTTGCTCTGAAGCGTGTAGAAGGCGCTGCCTGGCGTGTGCCCGGGATGAACTTCCGCCTGAACCCCCGGCATGATCTCCGCTTCGCCTTCAAATGTCTTCACCTTGCCGGCGTCCACATAGCGTTTGAGCGAAGCGAAATAGTCATCGAAGTAATTCATCCCGTAATGGGCCTTGGCCGAATTAGAACGATCTTGAAAGAAGTCTACGTCCGCCTTGGCCACGTGCACCGTTGCATTCGGGAATGCCATGTTTCCATCTCGAACCAGTCCCCCCATGTGATCGCCATGCGCGTGGGTAATCAATACGTCAGTGATCTCCTCAGGTCGCACGCCCGCAGCAGCGAGGCTCTCCAGAAGTTTGCCGCCTAAGCCTTTGGGGAAAAGATCACCGGATCCCGTGTCGACCAACACCGTCCGTCCACTGATCTTGAACAGGAAGACATTGATGGAAGCCTCTACTGGATTCGCCTGGAATCCTGTCCTTAGCAAAGCATCTGTCCTTGCATTGGTGGTCCGGACCAGAAGCTTGTGCAGATCCAGCGGCACGGAGCCATCCGAAAGTGCCGTGACGACCGTGTCGCCTATACCAAAACTATATGTGCCAGCGCCTTGGACCTCGATGGCTGGCTGATTCTGAACCGGTTGGGCTTGGACGGCAGTGGCCAAAACGACAAAGGCGACTGTCGCCAGTACGCATCTCAAGTTGAAGCTTTCCATGACATTAATCCTCATGTTCATGACGGTTGATCCTTGTGTTCTTGACGCCAATCTGTTGGCTACAGCTGATGCTGTTGACTGAACACGACGTATCCCAGCTGACGATGTTCAGTGCAGGTTTTCGCAATCTCGGCCGATGAAGGCTCAGAGTCGGTTATCCCACTTCACTCGCGCTTCCCGGCAAGTCACACGAACATCCCCTCACGCTTTCTTGACTGATCTGCCACTGCAGAAGACCAAAGAGCTGTTAGAGCAGAACCATTTGAACATTACATCCATCGCTCTGAGTTGTGGCTTCGCGCAGCCGCCATATTTCGCAACCCAATTCCGCCGCAACTTGGGTTGGACACCTTCCGCTTTGTGAATGCAGCACGGCCGGTAAGACGACCGGCCTGGACGCTCACAACTTACCGTCCGGCCGATCAGGCTTTCCGGCCGCCGGTCTCGTCCAGCCAATCGAAGATCACCTTGAGGGCCAGGCCCGTGTTGCCGATCTGGCAGTGGTTCTGGGCGGACTCGGCTTCGGTGAAGACCCGGGCGGTGATCGAATGCGCTGCGGTCAGCGTCATCAGTTGATCGGGGAGCATTTGCAGCGGCATGTAGTGATCTTTGGCGCCGGCCATCAGCAGGACATCCTGGGTGACCAGAGACGAGACGTCGTCGGTGCGGTATTCGCGCCAGGCCTGGAACACGTCGGCCGGGGTGGCGACGCCCATGACGCGTTCGCCTTGGCCGATGACCCAGTCCGTCAGTAGGTCCGTCTTTCTGACTGCCGCGACGGCCGCGTTAACTAGCGGCGCGGGCATCTGGCCGGAGTTGTCCGCGATGACGGAGAGGCCCGAGGCACTGAAACCGTTGGTCGCCGCCACGAAGAGGCTGGTGCAGATATCCATGGCGATTGCGCGCTTGATCCGGGGTTCGCGCGCGGCTGCGCGGATGACCAGGCCGCCGCCGAGGGAGAATCCCAGCAGGGTGATGTCCGTCAGCTTGAAATAGTCCAGGATGGCGGCGACCGGCAGGTGCCAGTCCGGGGTCATGGGAATGCCCGCGTCTAGCGCCGCACCTTGACCGGGGCCGTCGAAGATCACGGTGTCGAGGCCCGCGTCGCGGAGGGCGAGCGCTGCGGGCAGCCATTCCAAGATGTAGCTGTCGTAACCGCCGAAGACGATGATCGTCCCGCGCGGCTTCGCCGGGGTGAACCGGTAGGCCGACAGATGCGTCTGCCGGTAGGGGACCGGGTGGTGGTTATCGGGGGTAACGCCGTTCTCCCCCAGGACGTTGTCCAAGAAACGCTGGAACGCTGGTTTGACCCTCGGATTACTCGGGTCGAGGAAGAAGATCGCCATCTTCGCGTAGTAGGCGGCGGGCAGGCGGCGGCCGGCAGCAAGCGCCTTGTCGCTGAGATCGAACATCTCCCGCGCCCAGTCGTCGTAGCTTTTGATGCGGGTCCCTGCGGCCCGCAACTCGTCCAGCATCTGCTTTTCGCCGACCCAATTCCAGTATCGGTTCATCTGAAAGTTGAGAGAGATATTCGGGTGAAGCTCGTAATACCCCACCGGGAACCGGCTGATGATCTCCTGATCAAGCGACTCATCTTTGAGTGCGACCTTCATTATTTTCTCCAGTCCGTCGGTTCTAGGGCCACAATCTACCGAAATCGGAGAAGCGGCCGAGGTTCGGAATCTACTTATTTCGGCCTTTGCCGGGCCGACCACCGCCTCACGACCCGCGTCGCGGCGGTCTCGACCCCATCACGCCGTCTACGGCGAAAATCTCCACGACGCTTGTCGCGTTCGGGAGGAGTGCTCCGCTTGCGAGCGTCCCGCACAGACGGCGTCACCAATCATGCGAGCCTGCCCAGCGATCCTGAATCCGCTCCACGGCAAATAGCTTTTGACTGCTCCGCCGCCTGACGGCGGCATCCTAGGCGCATCGCACTACCGACTGGAGATCCACTCCAAAGGTCTCGCTTTCAGGAAAGCATCACTCTTCAGTTAATCCGTGAGTGATCGTTCGTTTGAAGCGTCATATAGCCGATCCTGATGGTATCTTCCGCCTTAGCCGACGCCTCAATGGCCCGGCGCCAGCGCGCCTGACCGTTTCACGATCTGGCCACTCTGCATCACCAACGGGATATGTGCACCCTCGGGATCGCCTAGTAGGCTCAAGTCCCTAAGCGGATCGCCGTCGACCACGATTAGGTCGGCGACAAATCCCTTGGCGACGCGCCCAATCCGATCTTCCAGGCGCAGAATTTCCGCGTTCACACGGGTAGCCGAGTGAAGGATTTCACCGGGCGTGAAGACCTGTGTGCGTAGGCGGAATTCCGTGACCTGGCGGTCCTGCTGAGGACCCAGCAGGTCGGTGCCGAAACCAATCTTCAGCCCGTGATCACGCATGACGCCCAGCCCCCGCAACACGCCTTCGGACAGGGCCTTGGCCTTGATCTGGCTTGCTTCGGGCAGGCCCTGATGCGGCCCATCCTCCACCAGGGCCCATACAGTGGCCATGGTTGGCACCACGTAGGCGCCGGCGGCGGCGACCGCCTCGGCTGCGGCCGCGTTCATGAACGAGCCATGTTCGATCGAGCGCACGCCGAGTTCAGCGCACCGTTTAATCGCCGAAGCAGGATGGCAGTGGGCCATGACGTAGGTCCCGTGCCGCTCCGCTTCTTCGACGGCGGCGCGGATCTCCGCATCGCTGAACTGCATCCGGTCCAGAGGGTCGGTCGGGCTGGCGACGCCACCGGAGGCCATCAACTTGATCTGCTGGGCCCCTTTGCGCAGTTCCTCGCGCACCGCGCGTCGAACCTCGTCGGCACCGTCGACGATGCAGGCAAAACGCGCCGCGCCTCCGCTGAGCAGCGCGCACGAACATCCGAAGCTGAAAGAGTCGGCGCGCCGAACATCGAAGTGCCCACCGGTCTGGGAGATGAACCGGCCCGCATGCAGCAGCCGAGGCCCTCGCGCCAGTCCGTCCTCCAGAGCGAGAGCGAAGCCTACATCCGTGCCGCCGGCATCGCGCACGGTCGTGAACCCGCGGTCGAGCATGCGGCTGAGCGTCTTGAAAGCGAAGGCGGCGATGTAGGGATCTCGTCGGTCAGTGGCGCGCGCCAGATCGAGGTCGCTGAGCCACACGTGAGTGTGGGCGTCGATCAAGCCGGGCATCAGCGTGCGGCCGCCCAAGTCGACCACTTCGCATTCGCTCGAAGGCTTTGTCACTTCGTCGCCCACCTCCTGGATGAGGCCGTCCTCGACCAGTATGTGGGAGCCGGGTCGCAACGTGTCCCCGCCGTCATAAACCGCAGCATTAGTGAACAGAAGAGGTCGAGTGGTCATCTGCTTTGGCCTTGTCCTGTCGATAGGCACCTGCCGCCCGGAGTATTAGCGACTCAAGTAGTTTCCTCGCCGTCGAAGCGCCATTCGAAGCCATTGGGGGTGCGGACGACACGCCCTGCTCCAGAGGCGGGGAAGTGAGAGCTGAACACCTCAGCCTGGCTATCGGCGGCGAAAGCCAGCGCCCAGGCGCGCGACCGTATCGAGTCTTCAGCAGAGGCGTCGAAGATGGAATTCCAATTGGGATGAGCGACCTGCACCGGATAGTGCATCACATCGCCTGGGAATATGGCCGTCCCGCCCTCCGAGCGCAGCACGATGGAAGCGTGAGTCGGGGTGTGGCCGGGTGTCAAGTAAAACGAGATCCCGTCCAGCACCTCGGAGCCGTTGACC